>Ga0210051_1000119_pt1 | contig 58652 bp, 53 predicted proteins | sample CryGey092014_all_FD_185464 | JGI IMG/M metagenome (GOLD analysis project Ga0210051, IMG submission 185464) | Groundwater microbial communities from aquifer - Crystal Geyser CG23_combo_of_CG06-09_8/20/14_all (SPAdes) (version 2) | ecosystem: Environmental > Aquatic > Deep subsurface > Groundwater...
AATTAGAGATGGTATGTGACCCTAAGGGGAGTCGAACCCCTGTTGCCGCCGTGAGAGGGCGACGTCCTAGCCATTAGACGATAGGGCCTGGCGAAAATTTTCAATTTTCAATTTTAAATTTCTAATGACTATAAAAATCCTAACTTAAAAATTAAACGAAATCAATTTTTTCAGTCAGTGTAGTCGGGCGGGATTTGCTGATAATTGATGATGTATTGGGTCAGATCGTGGAAAATAGGCATGGCTGAATACTCGGCTGTATTAGCTTTTGGATTATCAAGCTTGACCAAAATTAAAAATTTAGGGCTGAAAGCCGGAGCAAAACCGATAAAGCTTTGTATTGTTTCATCAGAATAACCTGACTTATTAATCCCCAAAGCCGAATAAGAAACTTGAGCGGTTCCGCTTTTGCCGGCGACATAATACCCTGGAATCCGAGCCGCTTTGGCATAGCCTTTTTCTATTACACTCACCATCATAGCTGAAACTTGAGAAGCAGTTTTGGGCAATATAATCTGCTCTTTGCTATTTACCTCTTTTTCTTTCCCATTTGCGTTTTTTACCAGATGAGGAATTGTCATTACTCCTTTATTGGCTATGGCTGAATAAGCCCGAACTAATTGGATAGGCGTCATTTCAATGCCTTGGCCGAAAGAAGCATTAGCAAGGCTTACCTCATATCCTTTTTTTAATTCACTGTTCTCTGAATAAATTTCATTTAAGTCAATTCCGGTCTTTTCAAAAAGTCCGAATTTCTCAACATAATTCATAAAAATTTTGTGGCCTATCTGCGCTTCAGCAAAAACAGCTCCGGTATTAATTGATCTTTCCAGAACCGCCGTCATTGTTTGCTCTCCCCAGACCCTGTTGGCATAATTTCTGATGGTATATTTTCCTATTTTAACTGCGCCTGTGTCTGTATATTTGGTTTCCGGCATAATTTTATCTTCATTTAAAGCTACGGCCATAGTTATCGGCTTCATAACCGAGCCCGGTTCAAATATTTTCTCGGTAATTCCATTTTGAAAAACACCCAAATTGTCTTCTTGAGCATAATCTGCATACTTGTTGGGATTAAAATCAGGAAAATTAGCCAAGGCCAATATATCTCCGGAGCTCGGTTCCAGAACTATTATCTGCCCCTGCTTAATATCCAATTCTTCCTTGGCTTTTTCAAGCAAACTCTCGGCCTTAAATTGAATACTGTAATCCATGGTTAAATTTAAATCCTTTCCTTCGGCAAGTTCTTCTTCATAATGCCCCTCCAAACCATATTGTCCGCTACCTTGATAATTCAGAAAGCCTGCCACCTGCGAAGCCAATGTTTCTTGAGGATAATATCTTCCTATCTTTTTAGACATATAGACGCCATCTTCCTTAAGATTTAAATCGGTTAAGGATTTTATTTCTTCTTCGGTCAACTTACTTTTAATGGGAGCGTAAAGGGTGTCAGGGGTTTTTAATTTTTCCAAAACAAGAGCTTCTGGAAGATTAAGAACTTCGCTCAATTTCTTAGCCGTTTCTTCAACATTCTTTACTTTCGGCGGAGAAGCAAAAACCATAGTCCATCCTTTATTAATGGCCAAAGGCTCTCCATTTTTCAAAAATATTTCTCCTCTTTCTTTTTGCCCTCCATTAGGAGAATAAAGAAGCCCTTGAGAAAGGGCTTTATAAAAGTCGTTTTTTGAAACCTGAAGGGAGAAAAGCTTGGCTGTTAAAGCTATCGAGAGGAGAAAGAGAAGAATAAAAATTATGTTTATCCTCCAATTGCTCATTTGTTTATAGCTACAGGGTTTCCTGAATTTTGGATATATTTTACCTGATTGGCTTTTTCAAAATTGCGACCGGATAAATAGCCACCCACATTAGCCAAAGAGCCAGCTTTAGAAAGGCTTATCGCCAAAGATTCATTTTCAGAAGAAAGATCGTGTATTTTTTGCTTGCTCTCCTTAACAAGGTATATTTCTTCCGTCAGGCCGTTCACCTGCAAGATGTAAATCGTCAAAAGAGATAACAGCAAAACAAAAGCTATTGTCCAAAAAAATTTCACGCTTAGTTCCAATTTGATCCCTGTGTTTATTATTGATTGGCTTAAGGTTAATGATTTCATTTGTTTTTAATTTATTTTTTTAGCTAATCTTAATTTTGCTGACCTTGAACGAAGATTATTTAATATTTCTTCCGGAGACGCTATTATCGGTTTCTTTGTTAAAATTTCCAGATGCTGTTTTTTTTGCTCTTCCCTAAAAAAGTTTTTTACAATTCTGTCTTCCAAGGAATGAAAAGAAATTATTGCCATCCTTCCGCCTACTTCTAAGACTTCCATCGCTTGAGGCAGAACCATTTCCAGCGCCTCTAATTCCTTGTTGACGGCGATTCGGAGAGCTTGGAATGTTTTAGTGGCCGGGTTTATCCCTAATTTATTTTTTAAAGGAATCGCTCTTTTTATTATTTCCGCCAGCTGGAAAGTTGTTTCTATTTTTTTTCTCTGTCTGGCCTCTTTTATTTCTTTAGCTATTCTTTGGCTGAATTTTTCTTCGCCATATTTTTTTAAAATTTCTTGCAGTTCCGGAAACGTCCATTTATTTATTATTTCTTCGGCTGTTAATGCGTTATCCATGCTATATCTCATATCCAGAGGCTCGTCTTTTAGAAAGGAGAAGCCCTTGCCACTTTCTTCCAAATGCCAGCTGGACATTCCCAGATCCAATAATATTCCTGAAATCGGACCAAAGCTGTTTTCCCTAACTATCTCTTTTAAATTGGAAAAGTTTTCACAAATTTTTATCAAGCGATTTTCATTTACGTCTTTCAGCGACTCTTCGTCTTGATCTATCCCCAGAACCTTGCCGATCGGCCTTGTAAGCTCCAGAATTGCCATACTGTGTCCTGCCTTTCCCAGTGTGCAGTCAATAAAGTTTTCATTCGGCTGCGGATTTAAGTATTGAAGGACTTCTTTTTTTAGAACAGGAATGTGCGTCATTTTAAATTCCCAGTTCTTTTAATTTTTCAGCCATACTTCCGACTTCTTTTTCCGTTTTCTTTTTGTAAGCTTCCCATGCTTCTTCGTCCCAAAGCTCCAATCTGTTATATAGCCCGCAAACCACTACATTCTTTTTTAATCCGGCATAGGTCTTTAAGTATTCAGGAACAAGCGCTCTTCCCAGTTTATCAAGGTTAACGGACATGGCTCCTGAAAGCATAAGTCTGGCGAATCCCCTTGCTTCCATCTGGCCGGAAGGAAGCTTTCCCAATTTTTCAGACATAACGTTCCATTCTTCTCCTGTATAGACAACTAAGCAATTTTCTATTCCTTTGGTGATGATAACTTCTTCTCCCAGTTCCTTTCTGAACTTAGCCGGCAGAGCCAGTCTTTTCTTCGTATCTATTGTGTGTTTGTATTCCCCAATGAACATATTAGTTATCCCCAGTTTTGATTAGTTATCCCACATTTATCCACAACCTACCCTTACATGTTATTTATACTCCACTTTATAGGGTAAAGTCAATCAAATTCCACCACCCTTAATTTACGAACAAAATTAAGCCTTATCCACAGGTTATACACAAAGCGCCCATTTCCCCAAATAAAAAATCCCGGATAAAGATATATCCGAGATCGCTTCAGTAAAGCCTTACAAGCTCCTGAGCTTCTTTATTTACATATTCCGTTACTGCTTCCCATATTTCTTCTTCGGGGAAGTTATACATGTGGGAATATGTCCTTGCCCTGTCCTGACATCTCTTTTGGATTACTTGAAGCTCGTCCTTGCCGATACGCTCATTGAAGTACCCAACCTCCGGTTTTGTCAGAAAGAAATATAATACCCAGTAAACATCGCTGTGTTTTATATTTTTGTTCATTTCCACAAAAGCGCCGATTTCTTTTTCGAAGATTTTCCGTATTAGCCATTTTTTGCACCATTTTGGCGTAAGTCCCGGCCGAATATACGGAAGTGCCATAAAGGCCGTTGCCGTTATATATATCAGGCTCAGCACCGCTAATACAAGAATCAGCGTTAATCCCCATGGTTCATTCATTATTATTTCGTATATCATTTCCTTATTCCAGCTTTTTATATATTTTTTAATTCAATTATTTTTCTGTTCCGGCTCCGGCTGGACGGGATATAGCTACTTACGAACAGAAAAATTGCGCATTGTCTCTCAATGGACAATTTTTCTGCCCGCAAGCTATATTTTTAATGTGCTAAATTCGTTCCCGAATATGCTTAAACATTAGCACTCTTTCTTATTTTTGTCAAACTTAAAATCTTACGGAGATCTTACGAAGACCGGGTCTCTATTTATTCATTTCGGATAGAGACAAATCCGCCTCTGACCAGAAGCTCGTTGTTAATGAATAATTAAGGAAAAGTCGGTGGGGTTTATTCCAATAATACTCCCCCGCTTTATTTCTCCGGAAAGCATAGCCGAAGCCAAAACATTTTCCACCTTATCTTGAACAACCCTTTTCATTTCTCTGGCGCCGAATTTCGGCTCATAGCTTAATTCAACTATTTTTTCTTTCAGTCCCTCGGAGAATATAAATTTAATATCTTTCTTTTCCAACCCCTTAGCTATACCCTTAAGCATCAACTCGGAAATATCCATAAGATTTTTTTTGGTCAATGGCTTGAAAACAACCACAGCGTCAAATCTGTTGATGAATTCCGGTCTGAAAATTCCTTGAGTGAAAACATAATCAAGAAGCTTTTCCTTAACCTTGCCCCAGTCTTCTTTGTTTTCCAAAGCGTCTAAAATTATCTGATAGCCGGCGTTGGATGTGGCGATGATGATTGAATTCTTGAAATCGCATTTTCTCCCCAGCCCGTCAGTCAAACGGCCATCGTCCAAGACCTGAAGAAATAAATTCAGAATATTGGAATGGGATTTTTCAATCTCGTCCAGCAAGATTAAGGAAAAAGGATTTTCTCTTATGGGCGTCGTCAATAGTCCTTCTTCGTCCGCTCCGCCGATAAGCCTGGTTACATCAGAAACGCTTTGAAATTCCGACATATCAAGACAGATCATTTTCTCCTGCGAGCCGAAATATATCTCGGTCAAAACCTTGGCAGCTTCGCTTTTCCCCACTCCGCTCGGCCCAAGAAACAGAAATGTCCCCATAGGTCCTTTTTTATCTGAAACACCTGATCTGGCCCGCCTTAGGGCAGTGGAAGTTTCCCTCACCGCTTCCTCTTGATTGATGATTTTACTATGAATCAGATTTTCCAGATCTATCAGAATTTCTTTTTCCTTCAAATTCATTTCTCCGACAGGAATGTGAGTCTTATCCGAAAAAACTTTGGCGATATGCTTCGGCAAAAGAACAGGATCTTTGGTCTGGGATAAATAAATCATTGCTTCATCAAGCAATTTTATCGCTTTTTCCGGAAAAAACGAGGCTGGCATATATTTATCGCAAAAGACGACAATATTACGAAGAGCCGGAAAAGTAATGAACTTTTTATACTTCCTCTCTGCCTTCAAAGCGAGCTCTTCCAGAATCATCAAGATCTTTTTTTGAGACATTTCCTGCAACTCTATTTTTCCAAAAAAAGGCAGAAGAGAAGAATCCTGCTCTATTTTTTTATGAAATCCGGCAAAATCGGTAATTCCTATAAAATTAAATCGAGGAATGGAAAGGTAAGAAGAAATAATTCCGGAGACATCAATTACCCCGGGCTTAGGAGTTACTTTCCCGATGAAATTATGAAATTCATCAATCACTAAAACGATATTGCCGGCCTTAGCTGATTCATGAAAAATTTTATCCAGAACAATTTCCGCCTCATCAAGACTGTTAATTTTAGTTGCTAAAAAAGTTAAATCCAACTGGATAAACTTCCTATAATTTAATTCAGGCAGGCTTTCGCCCAGAGCACTTCTCCTTGCCAACTCTTGAACAATGCTTTTTCTGGCGCTTCCCTTTTCACCGATTATCAAGATGTTTTTCGTTTCCTGTCCGCCTAAAATTCTCTCTGCCGCAACAGCCTCTTCCTGCCGACCAATCATTTCCGGAAACCCCTCTGCCTTAATTTTCTCCGTCAGGTCAATTGAAAACTGATCCAAGAGCGGAGTATAGCCGAAAGACCAGCTCTTCGCCAATGACCCAAGTCTTATCAGTCTTTTCCATTCCCAGAATCTTTTACTCTCCCCTATTTTATTTTCCAAATATTCCAGCCACCAGACAAGATTTTCAATATCTTCCTTTTTAGTTTCCGACTCAATCAATATTTTTTTAAAAAACGAATCGTATTCAGCTAAGGCAATAAGCAAATCCCCTTTTTCTACCTTATCGTGCCCTCTTTCCCCGGCTTTCTTAATGGCCAAAGTTATTATTTCCTGAAAATTAGCGCCACCGGCCTTATCGTTCTTATTTTGCTTAATTTGTTCTCTAAGATTTTTCTTTAAAGAGGTTATACTTATAAATTCTCGGCTGAAAATAAAATTGAGTTCAGGATTATCTTTCAAGAGAAAGTAAAAAATGGCGGTTGAATTTTCTTTCGCTTTTAAGATGGCTTTGGCGGCCTCAAGACTTAAAAATTCAGCCAGATTGAATTCGTCGGGGATTTTATCAGTTAATTTATAGCGGACATTCGGTTTTTTCAGTTTTTGGGTGAAGAATAAATCTCCGACCAGAAAAAATAAATACAGAGCTAAGGAAATTGTTGAAAAGCCGAGTATGTCTGAAAGGGCAGGAATCTCAATGCTGTCTCCTAAAAAACCGAAAAGGAACAAAAGAAAACTCAAGAGAAAAGAAAGAAAAGAAAGTTTTCCAAGAATTCCGGCAAATTTAAAAAATGGCCAGTTTTCCCATACGAGCGCTTGAAATATTTCCGCTTTTCTGATGTTAAAATTAATCATAAATTTAAGATAATAACCTTAAGCCGAGCGAAATCCCGAAGATTATTAATAACGGGATAGCCAGCCAAAAAGCAAAGAGAAATGCCCCTGCCAATATTAAAAATGCCTCAATTACAATTCCGATGATTATCAAAAAAAATCTGACAATAGCTCCCAATATTCTGAATATTAAATTTGAAAATCTGTCTTCAAGGAATTTTCCTATTTCAAAACCCCTGCTTGAAGATGACGAACTATATCTCTTCCATGGAGAAAAAAAAGTCTTCAGCATTAATCCAATGGAAAAATAATTCAAATTAAACAAAAGAAAATTTCTCCATCCCTTAAGGATATTTTGAGGCATTTCCCAAAAATACCAAATAACCCACTTTATCGCTATATTAGTCATATGTTTTTTATGATTGGTTTATCGGCAATTCAATGTAGAAAACAGAACCCTTGTTATTGCCTTCGCTTTTTGCCCAAATCTCCCCTTTTAAATTCTTAATAATTCTGGCTGAAAGATACAATCCTATGCCTACGCCTTCGGCGTTGATTTGCTTGACATTCCTGCCTCTTTCAAAATTCTCCCTGAACATATTCTTCATTTGTTCTTTTTCTATTCCTATGCCGGTATCCTTAACTGAAATTAATATATTTTCTTCGCCCTTTAAAGAAATCTCTACTGTTATTCCTCCTTTTTGCGTATATTTTATGGCATTATTAACCACATTATATATTGCCTCTTTTATTTTATCGCGGTCAGTAGTTATTTCAGGAATAACGCCTTTGGCTGAAAATTTAATATATATTTTCTTCTTTTCTTTTTCCGGCTCCAATTCTTTGATAATTTCCTCCATAACCGCTTTCATTTGAACTTTCCCCATCAACAACGAATCTTTTCTGGTCTCCATCTTGGCAATGCTTAGGAAATTATTGGCTAATTTTATCAGTTCTCTGGAAGACTCCAGTATTCTGCTGATTTTTTGTTTCGCCTCCTCGTTAATCTCTCCGAAACTTCCTTCAAGCAATAAACTTGAGTAGCCCTGAATCGCAGTTAAGGGAGTTCTTAGATGGTGCTGAACAGAGAGCATAAATTGGTCCTTGGCCTCGCTCAATTGCACAGCATCTTTGGCTAATTTTTCAGCATCTTCTCTTCTTTTTTCTTCTTGATATGTGGCCCTGATTAAATAATAGCCGAAAAAACAAAATAAAAGAAAATTCGCTATGGCTAAGTTCCTTAAAAGATCATCGGGCATCAGAAAAGGCGAAACGAATAAGATGGTGCCCATTATTACCGCTAAAATTTCGGTCAGAATAACCCTTATCTCAAAAAGATGATATTTGGTAATTGCCAAAGCTAATATTGAAACAGAAATTATTTCCAATAGATACGCCCCCAAAGGATTTACATTTATCCCATAGGCTGCCAAAAACGCATAAGCTGCCATGTTCATCGTAATAAAGGAAATTAACAAATATTTTACCTGATTCCTTCTAATTTTTCCGTATTTTTTTTGAGTTATTTTTAAAAAATTATATATTTCAAGAAGAAACAATAACACGTAAAAAAAGAAGAATGCTAAAAACAAATGATGGGCGAATCCAGCTTGAGTATGAACCCCCCATTCATATCTGTATAAATCGTTTACAAAATAAGATGTTCGACTTAGTAAAAGGAACACTAATGAGAAAAAATATCCTAAATAAAGATTAACTTTATTTTTTTCTTCTGTTTCGGTAAAAACCAGTCCGAAATGATACATTAATATGGGAATGAAAACTACCCCGATATAGACCATCTTATCCCAAGATATGCGCCAAATATCGCTATCGCTTTTATACATTATAAAGGTACAAATAAGCCAAACAGCCACCGCAGAGCAGAAAAAAAAGAATATTGTATTCAGCCTTTTCCATGGGTTCTTGCTGAAGACAAAAACACCCATCGCTATCATAAATAGTCCGCTGATAAGGGAAGAATAGGTATTTATAAATATTGCGTCTATCGTCATTGATGAGAAATAGATTAACTTATAATGACTTCCCAAAGCTTTGGGAAATATTTATCTTAAAATAATCTTGATATTTTCCCATTAAACTGAACATTTTTCTTGCTGATTCAGGGGTTGTGTATCCCGTATGGCTTTCCCCATCCCCCTCCATGGCGCAAATCATTGTTTCCACTAAACATGCATAAGCTTGATTTTTTTTCAAACCTATATTCATGCCGTAATCAATCTTTGGGGTATCAATAACCCCCCCATCAATAATCGTTACGTCTTTTCTTTCTGTCAGTATATCAGGAGATGTATTGCGAGGCTGGGTGATGTCATAAACAATGGCTCCTTGTTTCAAATAATCTGATTTTATAATCTGTTCTGTTGATGATGTGGTAACCACCACTATTTCCGCTTCCTTAATAAAAGAAATATCCTTTTCCACCCGAACGTTAGCATAGGAAGAAAAAATTTTTTTTAAAGCTTCTATTTTTTCTTCTTTTTCAACTAAAATCAAAGAGGCGCCTTTTTGAGCCAAAAGAAAAGACGCTCCCTTCCCGACAGAACCGCCCGCTCCAATTATAGCTATCTTTTCCTTTACGATATCTAAACTCCTGATATTATTTATTTTTTCAATAACTTTAACTGCGATGGCCGCAGTCAAAGAATTACCAGTGGTGATAGCAACCCCGTCTATCTTCGCTTTTAAATTTTCTCCACCATGAGTGACGGGAGAGGTAAGTTCTCCTAACCCGACAACCTCAACGCCCATTTTTTTCGCCATCTCCACCGCTTTTATTATTTTTTTCACAACAAAATCCCTTGGCAAGGAAAAAAATTGACGGGCAGACAGTGGAACGACAATAATCCATCCCGCTACCTCCTTGCTTCCTGAAAAGATTATTTTTCCTCTGGCCATCGGATTCAAACATTTGACCATCCATTCCAGAAATTTTTCCGGCAGAAATTTAAAAAGAGGAAAGACTTTTCCCATATCTTCCCGAAGTGATGCTCTTGGATGGATTAAAAAAGCAAATTTTTTCATATTCAATTATTTTAACTTTAGATTAATTTATTAAATCGGAAAGTTCTTCAAGGATGTCAATCGGTATCGGTAATTTTTCTCCGATCGGACTTATCCCCGGATACCTCCACGCGCTTATTATTATAACCTTCCTTAATTTTTCATTTTTTATTTGGTACATCATCCAAATTTCCGTCGGCCTCTTCTTTGTTCCGCTTTTCTGCATAACAGCGATTGTTTTCGGAGCGATTCCCTCTTCTTTCCTATCAGGCCTTCTTAATACCCTTAAAACTTTACCTTCAGAGAGCCGATAATAGCGCATTTTTCTTCTTGAGTGTTCTGTCCATAAAATTTTCTCAGGTTTCCTTTCTACGATTATCATGGAAATTAAAATCCGCCCATTTGGGACATTTTTTGAGCAGCTGAAAATTGAATTTTCTTGACCGCTTCATTAATGCAATCTTTTAAGATTCTTTCCTGTTTCCCCTTCTCCATATCGGGGCTTAAGATTATTTCTTCCATTTCCATTTTTCCGTTAACCGTAACCTTAATTCCGTCTCTTTCAACGGTTACTCTTTCCTTAGAGAGTATATTTTGAATCTCTCTCATTTTTCCTAAATTTTTAAGTTGGTCAAACATATGTTTAGTTTGTAGGTTGTAGGGCAGTAGGTTGTAGGCTACCCGCCTACAAGCTAATTCCTACAAGCTAGCTTAGTAGTTTGCCGTGTTTATCTATTTCTCCTTTTGATATTCTTTCTGAAGAAATAGGTTTTCCGTCTTCGGCTAAGACAAAATCTATTTTAATAATCTCTATCGACTTTTTATTTATTTTTTTTCTTTCCTCATTGATGGCTATGGCGGTCGGGAAAGTTTCCGGAGAAACCACTATATAATCAAAATCCCTCTCAAGGGTAGAGCCGAATTTATCTTTAATTTCCACAACATCCGGCTTTGACTTTAATTCTCCGGAAATAAAAAGTTCTAATTCTTTCTTCCTATCTTCAAAACCGGCTATCTCCCTGTTCCTTGTCTGCAGAGCCATTTCGTCAGAAGTTAAGCCGATCATCACTCTCCCTCCAATTCCGTAAGCTTCTCTTAATAATTTTTTATGTCCGTCATGGAGTATGTCAAAAGTGCCTCCGACGACAGTTTCCTTCTCGTTTTTTTTGTTATCCACCATACTGATATTTTAACATATTGGAATAAAATAGTATAATAAAATTATGCAAGTTTTTGAATTTCATTTTAATCCCGATTTGAAACCGAGTTTAATTTTTGACAGCTTTTGCTATGAGCCGGAAAATGTTTACGAACGGAGAGTCGGAAGCTTATATATGCTCGGACTTCTTAGAAACGCCATCCCCCACGATGCCGCCTTTTTGGATAAATTAGCCAAGCTGATAAGGGAAAGGTATTATGGTTCAACTTTGGTCTCCAGTGAAGAATCTTTAAAGAAAAGCCTTCAGAAAGCCAATGAATATTTGCAGGAATTGACGAAAAATGGAGAAGTCGGCTGGTTGGGCAATTTAAACCTCGGGGCGATTGCAATAAAAAATTCTGAAATCAATTTTACCAAGACAGGAGATATAAAATTTATCCTGATTAGGGAAGGCCAGCTGATTAACATTGATGAAAAGATAAAAAATGAAACCATAGAGCCTTTTCCATTGAAAGTTTTCGGCAACATTGCCTCGGGTAAAATCGCTGAAGGAGATATTCTGATGGCTTTCACCAAAGATGTTTTTGATTTTTTTACCGACAAAAAATTAACGGAAGAAATAGCTAAAATAAAGCCTTTTAATGGAGAAAGCCTTAAGCTGTTTCTTAAATCTAAGAAGAAAGAGCTGTCTGTTATTTCAGGCGTTTTCCTGCTTCTATTCCTTAACGACAAGACTCCGAAAAAAGGAAATTCAAAAGAAATCCCGGTAAAAGAAAACTTAAAGGAAAATAGCTTAGCTCCGCAGAAAAAAGAGAGAATCTCCTCCCGAGCCGAGAAAAAAGAATTTTCTTTCAGGGAAGCGGTTTTTATTCCATTCACTGCGCCGGCTAAAAAGGCGAAGAATCTTTTAATGAAAAAAATTATTCTTCCTGTTTTCAACTTCCTCAAGTCCCAATTCAAAAAGACAACAAAGAAATCGTCTGCGCCAAAGATAAAAAAAACAAAAAAGGATGCGCAGAAAAAAAGATTCTATATCAATTTGCCGGCTTTAGATAATTTTTCCTTTCCGGTTCTCAAGCTTAAAATGAGGATAAAAGATATGGACGAGTCAAGGAGAATTCAAAGTAATCTGTTCCTGATATTTTCCTTTTTTATCTGCCTATTTATCGGTTTTCTGATTTTTAGCTGGCAAGAAAACAAAAAAGTGGAAAACTATCGGGAAGATTTTGAAAAAATTGAGCAAAAAGTTGAACAAGCGGAAAGCTTTCTGCTATTGAAAGAAACAAACCCTCAAGCAAGAAAAGACGCTGACGTTCTCCTTGAAGAAAGCTGGAATGAAATATCTGTTTTGATTAAGGAGTCGGTTTTTGTGCCCAAAGAATTAAGGGGACAAATTCTTTCCTTGGAAAATAAAATATCTCAAGAATTGAACGAACTGAATAATCTGGAGGAAATAAAAAATCCTGAAATATTTTTCCAATTTAAATCGGAAAATTTTGTTCCGCAAAGGATCATCTCTTTTGGGAAAGACAATTATTTCTTCAGCCATTATGCTCAAGGATTATTCAGATTGGATGAAAAGGGGCAGGGAAATAAAGAGGAAACAGAGCAAAAATTTGATTCAGCCGCAAATCTGACTGATTTTGTGATTTTATTCTCGGGGCCAAATCAGATAACAGGACTAAATGTAGGGGGAATAGAGGATCCCCTCACCTTGGTCCCCCCCTATCCGGAAGCTAATTTGAGCAATGTCTCTTCTTTCGCCTCTCATCTTTACTTTCTGGATAAAAAATCCGGAAAAATAATAAAATACCCTTTCCTCGGGAAATCCAAATGGGTGGAGGCTGTTTCTTGGCTTTCCTCCGACGCTTCAAGAAATATTGACGCCAAATCAATGGCGGTTGACGACAATGTCTGGGTTCTGGCAAAAGATAATTCCATATACAGATATTACGCCGGCGAATTCAAGGAAACTTTAAAAATAGATATTTTCCCGGCGATTAAAGATTTGTCAAAGATTTTTACTTCAACCGAACTCCCTTATTTGTATATTTCAGAGCCATCTCAAAAAAGGATAATCATTCTGGACAAAACAGGAAAGGTTATCAGGCAATTTCAAAGCGACAGCTTTGACAATCTTTTAGACTTCTCCGTTTCCGAAAACGGCAAAACCATTTACATTCTTAATGGCTTAGAAGTCTTCAAAATCACTTTCTGATATTTTGAAATTAAGAGATTAACGGGTTTCCGCCATAGGTGGACCAGCCTCTGGCTGGAACGGGTTAATCTGTTTTTTTATTAACGGAAATCAGCAATATCAGCATCTATCAGCGTTTTCCGAAAAATGTTTGACAAAATATATATAGATATACTATACTCTAAACAGTAAACATTGGTAGTTCTTTAAAAATCCATAAAGAGAAAGCCACCCCGCTATAGGCGGGGGGTCCCGCCCGACGGCGGGAAGAAGCCATTTTTGTTTTTTATTGCAGAAGGGAAGAAATGAATTCTTCAGGTAGCCAAATTGTTCGTTAAGAAATTAGTGGCCAGCTTGGCACCCTGAAGAGAGAAAGAATCTGAAGGGAGATAAGCCAAAAATATAAAAAATATATAAAAAACAAAAATGGAGAACAAAATAAAGGTGCCCCTAAAAGGTACCCGTCCAAAGGGACGTGAGGGTTCTTATAAGAAGAATCCAAAAGAACAAAGTGACGAGAGGTCGCAAATGGAAGAAAGAATTGTGGACGAACGGCATTACGTAATACGTAAACCGCTTAATCTGGACTCGACTATGTGTTGGGTGCTGGAGAGTAGATTCGGAAATTCAAAAATAGAAAAAAATAGAATAAGGCTCGTAGAAGGAGAGCTCGACGTTAATGACATTATTACCCTAGCCAATAAAGGCAATTTTCTCATAGATGTGGGACCTGCGCCAAAAGAATTGGAAGGGCACTGTTGTTTCGTGGGGCATGAATTTGCCGATAATGGAAGAGAAATGTGCGCTACGGAAGTCTTAGCCAGACGGCTTAAAATAAATGACAACCCGGCTATTCAGAGATTGATCGGCATAGTCAACGAAAAAGTTATTGGGAAAAAAAGCAAAACATTGAATCTTCCCCAAATAATAAACTTGACATATGCGGTGGCTGACGATAAAAGGGAAGCGTTGAAAGAAGCAGAGTTCCTCTTCGACATCCATTATGAGGCAGAAAGGCTTTATTATAAGTCCGAAGACAAAAACAGCTTTAGGAAAATCAGAAGTGAGCGCAAAAAGCAAGCCGGAAAAATTCTAAATTTCTGGGTAGAACAAAGAGTGAAAACCGGAAGATTAGAAAACTGTTCGGACGAAAGGGTTCTCCCTTTAGAAAAACATATAGATGAAACCTCTCTAGGTGACGCCCCATACTTAAGTCTTGGCGGTCTTATAGGCGATGCTATCCTAATCGGAAAAAAGAAGGAAATAGAGCATTTAACCTTCAAGGTTCTGGATTTGTGGATGGAGAAACAGACAGGATTCTATCGTTGTGGGGAAATGATGCCTGACAAATCTGAACAGGTAAAAGGACTCTGCGGAGAACCACAGACAATGGCGCTGTTCAGGATCACAAGTGCCATGAAGAAAAAAGCCACTGAGATAGGCGCAGACATTCCCTCGCTTCCCGCATACTATAGAAACTGGCATAGAACCGGTGCAGTCGTCATTAATGACGTGACAACAATGGGAAGAAATACAGGCATTCAAATTTTTTACCGCTTAGAAAACAATCGGATAACGGTAGAAAATAAAGATACCTTAGCAATACTGAGGAAAAAAGAGGCCAGAGCAAGAAGAACCGAGAAAACTCTCTCTTACAAAGAATTGACCGAACCGGAAGACTTGCAATCGGACGTCTGGTACGCGATATCCGCAGGTGATGAGATAATCGGGATCGTGAACGGGACGATGGAAACAAGTAAGGACAGATCGTTACTTAGTGAAGACGACATCCTTAACGTCGTGGCAATGGGAGCGGACAAAGATTTTTTCCCCAATGATTGTTCGGAAAAAATTAAGGGGGGATGCAAAGGATGTCTGTTCAAACATTGCTGGCTGCCAAGGTGCGCAAGAAAGCTGGCTGAAAAAGCCGAGCACGAAGACTTCGAGAAACTAAAAAGCACATTAAGAACCAAAAAAAGCAATGGTAAAAAAGTCTTTATTCTGGGCGAAGACTTTATATAAATAGAGTTATGCGACTAATATCGCATGACCCTTTATAAAAAGTCTTGAATTTTAGAAAACTAATTTAGAAAACTAAAATTCAAGACACTTTTTTTCGAGATGACAAAAACTTTTGTCGTTTGGAAAAAGAGGATTATAAATAAAGCAAATCCCGCATTTCTGCGGGATTTTGTTTTTCGCTTATTTCAGTTCTACGGTGGCGCCGGCTTCAGTGAATTTCTTCTTCATTTCTTCCGCTTCCTCTTTCTTAACATTCTCCTTAATCATTTGAGGAGCGGCGACGACGGCGTCAACTAAATCTTTAGCCTCTTTCAATCCCTTTCCCGTAAGATCTCTAACTGCTTTAATTACTTCAATTTTCTTGTCGCCTGCTGCTTTGAGTTCAACATTGAAAGAAGATTTCTCTTCTGTGGCAGGAGCTCCTCCTGCGACTCCTCCGGCAGCGACCATAACCATTGGAGTAGCGCTGGAAACGCCGAATTTCTTCTCCAATACCTTTACTAATTCAGCTAAGTCCAAAACGGACATCTGCTCTATTTCTCCGACTAATTTTTTAAATTTCTCCGGTACCTCTACTGCTTCTTCCTCTTTTTTAATTTCTTCTGTCATATTTTTTTTGGTTAATTTATTATGATTTGATTTGGCTTAAAACACGCAACAGACCTTTAAGATTCCCCCCTAAAACATTGACGAAGCCTGATATCGGGGACTTCATGCTTCCTACCAATTTCGCCAAAAGTTCTTTCTTGCTCGGCAATTGCGATAAGACTATCGCCTGCTCTGAAGATAAAAATTCATCTTTCTTCGTACTCAATATTCCTCCCAAAACCTTAACGTTAGTATTTGTTTTTGAAAAATCTCCTGAAATCTTAAAGGGCATTACTTCATCTTCATATCCGAATCCGATAGCTATTTGCCCGGGCAATTTCTTCACTTTCTCTTTCATTCCCTGTCCCGAGCCGTCAAGAATCAATCCGAGCAATGTTTTTTTGGCTATTTTTAACTCGCATCCCTGTTCCTTCATTTTCTTCCTCAAATTGAGAGTGTCTTTTACCTTCAAGCCACAGTAGTCAAGAAAAATTATAGATTTTTGCTTTTCAAACTTGCTCTTTAAGCTTTCTACGATATTTTGTTTTCGTTTTTTAGTTAATGGCATATCTTTGATTTTAGTGAATAAAAAAATCTGCTATTGCAGACAAAGGGTAAACAAAAAGACGACTTGTTTCCTCGGCAGGATTTAATTACCTGCTGTCTGCGGATCCTGTCTCAAGTATATTCTTTTTTAAAATCCTGTCAAGAGTTCCGGCAAAATCCTTGGCGGAGGAGGGGCCGGAGGATGTGATGATATTTCCGTCAACCACAACCGGCTCTTTTTGGTAAATAGCCCTATTTTCCTTTAGGATTTTTATAGTTGACTTGTCCATTGAATTAGACCAAACCGTTGCCCTCTTCCCTTTCAGCGCCCCGGCTTTAGCCAAAATAACAGGACTGATGCATATTCCGGCCAAAATCTTCCCTTGATGAATCGTTTGGCGGATAATTTCATAAGAAATTTCGTTGTCCAGATTTTTCAAACAGCCCGGGCCACCGATAAAAATTATAGCGTCAAACTCCTCCACTTTTAATTCTGAAGCTAAAATATTAACCTCAATCTCTCCCCCATCAGCCCCGATCGCCAAGCCTTTTTTATTGGAAATGACTTTTGTTTCTATCCCCGCCTTATTCAAAATTTCCATCGGAACAAAAAGCTCCTCATCCCTGAAATCCCTAAAAGAAATAACCATCGCCACCTTTGGCTTTTTTTTCATAATTTTATTTAAGGTATTTTGCCTTGGCTATATTATGTTCCTCAAATGTCTTACTGAATATTGTTTTTCCTTCAGTATCTGAAAGATAATACCAATAATCGCTTTTTTCCGGCTCAATCGCCGCCTTAATGCTCTCAAGCCCGGGATTAGAAATAGGACCAATGGGCAATCCCTGATTCAAGTAAGTATTATAAGGAGATTTAGTTCTTGTGTCTTCATATGAATACCTCCATTTATCAACCCCGATGGCGTAAGCGACAGTGGCGCAGCTTTGCAACGGCTGGCCGATGCTTATTCTTTTCCAAAAAATTCCGGAAACAATTTTTTTATCCTCTGATGTCCTGACCTCTTTTTCCAACAAAGAAGCCATTGTCACGATTTCAAATATGCTTTTATTTTGTTTCTTTATTTCTTTTCTTAAGTCTTCCGTCAACTTCTTATCAAAATTATCCAAAGCTTTTCTGGTTATACTTTTTGTGGTTTCTCCTTCGTCAACCTCATAAGTGTCCGGGAAAATATAGCCCTCAAGGGTAGCGCTGTCCGGCGCATCCTTCAAAAATTCATAATCTTCCTTATATGACTTCACATTCTCTGCTGAAATTTCCAGCCAGAGGCTGGTCGTCCTCTGGACGAGGAATTTGGAAATCAGCTCTCTCTCAATATCCCGCAAACTCCATCCTTCAAGAATGATAATTTTTTCTTTCATCACTTCGCCTTTAACTAATTTCTCCGCTATTTGAGAAATAGTCATAGCCGAGGAGAGAGAATATTTTCCGGCCTTAATTTTCCCGGCCTCACCGCTTTTCAGAACGTAAAGAATAAAAAGAATGTCATTTCTGATAACCCCCTTTTCCCCAAGATTTTTGGCTATTTGTTTAGCCCCCTCCCCTTTCTCAACAACAAAAACCTCTTCTTTCCCCTGAAGATTAAAAGGCTTCTTTGTCTCCATCTCAAACAAAGCGAAAGAAACCGACACAATCAGAGTCAAAGACAAAAAAACAAAACAGATAATGATAAGTAATTCCCTTTTCAACGACATAAATTCAATTATACGTTATTTTTTTGTGTAGAGGGAGGATTTTTGGATGATGATTTTGTAAATGTTTTCAATGAAATCGCCTCCGGCATAACCGATGATAAAAGCCAAAGCCGGGGTAAAAACCCCTTCCAATGAAAATCCGACTCCTGTCATAGCCAGAGTTGAAAACATTCCGATAAGCCCTGACATAACGCTTACCCCTAAGAAATAAGGCCACTTAAAATCAACGGTTTTGTAAGCGAATTGGTGTTTAAGAAAACCGACCAATCCCCTCATCAATCCCCCGCCAAACCCCGCAAATAATAATTCAAAAACCATAATTTTTTGTAATTTGTAATTTATAATTTGTAATTTTGATTGTTATTCGTATCTTCTTAAGGCGTCGACCGGCCTTAATTTCGCTGCTCTTCTCGCCGGAAGAAACCCGGCTAAGCAGCCAACGACTAAAGAAAAAATCAATCCAAATAAAACTAATCCCGGAGATATAACTGCAGAAAAATAGAACATCGGATGAACTTGTCCGTATACCTCTATTAACTTAGCCATTATTGTTCCTAACGCGGTTCCCCCAATCCCGCCAACAAATCCTATAATAGCCGCTTCCATTAAAAAAATAGATGTTATGGCTGAATTTTTAGCCCCAATGGCCTTCATTATTCCTATTTCCTTTGTTCTCTCTCTGACAGAGGTAAGCATAGTATTCATTATCCCGATTCCGCCGACAATAATAGCGATGCTTGCGAACCCAACTATAACAGCTTGAACGACCGACAGGATGTCATTTGCTATTCCACTCACTTTTTCTGCGGTGATAACGGCGAAACTTGCCGCATCCGTTCCGCCTCTTCTTTTTGTTGTTTTCTCTAAAGCTAATTTTATTTTATCGGCTATATCATTGATTAAGACGCCATCGCTTACTTTGACCATAGCCATTTGAGCGCTCCCCTTTTTCTTCCCTGTGATATTCTCGTAAACATCCATATCCATATAGACAAAACTGTCATCTGTCTTACTGCCTAAAGATTCCAATATCCCGACAACCTTCATCTTCCTTCCTTTAATCATTATGTCGCTATTGACGATTATATTATCTTCAAAAATATCCTCCGCTAATTTTTTCCCGACAATGACTTCATTTTTACCAAAAATAGGCCATCTTCCCTCCCCTATGGTCCATCCTTCAAACCTTGACAAAATTTCTTGGCCGTCTCTTAAAGATAATCCTCCCAGAAAAGTTGTTTTTCCCTCGCCATTATATCTGGAAATGGCGCTACTATAAGACATAGTAATAACCTTATCAACTCCTTCAGTCTTTTGTATAGCTGAAATATCTTCTCTTTCTAATTCAACTCCTCCGACCATCATTGACGCAAAGGGGTTGGATTCATCACCGGGCATTACAATGATAATTTCTCCGCCCATGGCCTTTAATTGTTTGTTTATTGTGGTTTTCAGCCCCTCGCTTAAAGATAATAAACTTACAATAAGAAAAACCCCGATGACAATTCCAAGAATCGTAAGCCAGCTTCTCAATGACCGCGTCTTTAGGTTTTGAAACGCTATTTTTAAATAATCCCTTATTTCTTCCATAATGATTCGTTTGAATTGGAATGGTCGGATATTATCTCCCCATCCTTAATATTAATCATCTCCTTGCTATATCTTGCCACTTTCGGATCGTGAGTAACAACGACAACCGTTCTCCCTAAATTTTTGTGAAAATCGGTCAAAATTTCCATTATCTTGGTTCCCGTAACAGAGTCTAAATTTCCGGTAGGCTCATCAGCTATAATCATTTCCGGATCATTGGCTAATGCCCTGGCAATAGCCACCCTTTGTCTTTCTCCGCCCGATAATTCAGACGGTTGATGACAAATTCTTTCTTTCAGTCCCAGTGAAATTAAAAGTTCTTTGGCTTTTTTCACCCTCTCCGCCTCCGGAATTCCCTGAAAAATCATCGGAAACATTACGTTCTGAAGAGCGGAAAAATTGGGCAATAAATTAAACTCTTGGAAAACAAAACCGATGATTTTCCCTCTGGCTTGAGAAAGCTCATCTTCGCTTAAAAGAGAAATGTCTTTCCCTTTCAAAAAAGTTTTTCCCTTTGAGGGGAAATCCAGACAACCGAGCATATTTAATAAAGTTGATTTTCCGGATCCTGATGAGCCGACTATGCTCACAAAAGAGCCTTCAAAAATTTCAAGGATTACGCCTTTTAAAGCCGTCAGCTCCACTTTTCCCAGCTGATATATTTTCCAAACATCCTCCAGTTTGATCAATGACTTGTCGTTTACCATTTAGATTTTGCTATTTATTTAACTTATTTGACTCTTATTTCATCGCCCTCGCTCAATCCGGAGATTATTTCAACTAAACCGCCACTTCCTTGAGCGCCAATGATGATTTCTTTTTTTTCTATCTTTCCATTCTTCAGGTACTGAACAAACGCTTTTCCATTTTCCTTTCCAACTGCTTCCGATGGGATAGTCAGCACATTCTCTTTAATATTCTTTTTAATGTCTATATCAGCGGTCATTCCCGGCCTAACTTCTTCCGGCGCATCCTTGATGCTTATTTTTGTCTTGTAATAAACAACCCCTTCAATAAGTTCTTCAGCCGGATCAATGGCGATTACTTCTCCGTTGAGTTTTTTATCCGGAAAAGCTATCAGCGAAATACCAGCCGGGTCGCCAAGATTTATTTTAGCAATATCCTCTTCATAGATATTCACTTCAATCTCAAACAAGGCTGTCGGCAAGAAAGACATAGCGAGGCTTCCGGCCACCTGCATCTCTCCCTCTTTTCCCTCAACCCTTATTATTTGACCGTCAGACGGACTTCTCAAAACAGCTTCTTTCAGCTGGTTTTCCAAAAGAGCAACACTGCTTTCGGCCTGAACTACTTGAGCCTTGTAAGAATTAACATCTTCCTGGCGAGGCGGAGCTATCAGCAGAGCTAAGCTGTTTTGAGCGGAGGCCAAGGTTCCCTTAGTCGAAGAGAGAGATGTTCCCGCATAATTAATATTATATTCATTGGTTAATTTAACAGAGGAAATTGCCTGCTCGGAATTAACAACATTGGTTAAGGCTGTGTTTATATTCGTCCTTTGAGTATCCAAAGAAGCCTTATCGGTTGAAGAAACAATATTTCTGTACTTCGTTTCTTCGCAGATATCCCTGATTTTCTTTAACGCATCAGATACAATATTAAGATTCCCCTCCATTTTAGCAAGGTCATTCTCAACGGATAAGAATTTTTCTATTTTTTCAACGCTTTCCCTGACCAATATCCCCTCCTGATCGTTAGCGGAAAAATAAGTTCTCTCTATCAAATCAGCAACATTAAAAGAATTGCTTATAGTCAAATAAGCGGAGTTTAAAACAATCTTAGCGTCTTCTTGTGTGTCAAGGAGATTATTTTCAGCTGAAGCTTTTATATTTTCCAAATTATGTTCTGCGTTTTTAACTGCTGTTTCGGCGTTCAAAACCGCTGTTTCAGCGCTGGCTTTTTCCTCATTGCTCGCGCCGGCCATCAATTTCTCCAATTTTGCTTTAACAAATAATAAATTAGCTTTGGCTTCGGAAAGCTTTATTGATACTTCACTTATGTCAACTTTCGCCAAAGCCTCTCCCTTAACAACATTATCTCCGGCTTTGACCCAAATTTTTTCTATCCGTCCTCCATTTTTAAAAGACAGTCTTGTTTCTTCCCCTTTTTTAACTGTCCCTGTCTCTGATATTTCCTGAACAATATTTCTCATCTCCGCTTTCACGACCCTAAATCCTGTCTCTTTTTGCTTAAAAATTGTTTGAGAAAGACCAAAATAAGCCACTATTATAATAGCAACCAAAACCGCGATTTTCCCCGCCCAACCTTTCTTGTTTTTCTTATTTTCTTCATCCATATTTTTTAGTCCAGAGGACTATCTCGGCCAGAAGCTGACCTCGGCCAGAGGCTGACCAGCCTTTGGCTGGAGCCTTTGGCTGGGGCCTCTGGCCGATGCCCCTGGCCGATTTTCTTAAATTTATAATTTAATAACATTTTATCAAACTTTAAAACCAATTAAAAGCTAAAAAAGGTGTTGGATTATCAGACCGGAGGAGACGCTTATGCCGAAGAGCAGGAGTAAAATCCTGAACACATTTTTCTTGTCTTTTTCCTCCCTGAATAAAACCAGTATCCCCAATCCCCCGCTGGCGCATAATCCGGCAATAACCGAACCGAAAGAAATCAATCCCCCAAGATATAATTGAGTTATAGCAACAGAAGCGACGCAGTTCGGAATCAGTCCGACTAATCCCATTAAAAATGGCTGAAGAAAGCTATTGCTTAAAAATAACTTACCAAACGCCTCTTCGCCTATTTGAAAAATAGCGAAGTTGATCAGGAACGAAACGGCAAAAATAAAAACGAAAATTTTAAAAGTGTGAATTACAGGATGAAAAAATATCTCTTTCGGATTGAATCCTTTAGCCAAGGCGCTAGCGCTGTGCCCGCAACAGGCTTTTTCTTCTATTACTGACTCGTGATGATGATCCTTATCATCTTTGCTATGCGCATACGATTCAATATGAGCCAGTATTTTTTTGTTTTCTTTTCTGAAGGCCGAATCAATAGCGTATCCGGCCATTAAGGCGATGAAAATCTTCGTTGAAATTAAAGGTAAAATAATTCCGGTTTTGTCCGGCTGGGCTAAAATTATCGGGATAGCTTCATCGGAAGTGGAAAGATAAACAGCCATTAGCGTCCCCACAGTAACTAATCTTTGGGTATACAAAGCTGTGGCGACAACCGAAAAACCGCATTGAGGAAAACTCCCGGCTATCGCCCCTATTGCCGGACCTACCGCTCCGGCTTTTTGGATTTTCTCCCTTATCCTGTTCCCGAATCTATATTCAATCAACTCTATTCCGATATAAATTATTAACAATAATGGAACCATTTTAAATGAATCCATTAAAGCGTCTAAAAAAATTTCTTCCATATGCTTATATTTTTAGATTATGGCCTTTTTCTTTTAACCATTTTCTTTTTTCTTTATAATCAGGCAAAATCGCCTCCACTTTGTCCCAAAATTTTTTTGAATGATTTTTCTCCGCTATATGAGCCAATTCATGAACAACTACATAATCAATAACATCAATGGGCGCCATAATCAACCGCCGACTGAAATTAATTGAATTATTCGGTCCGCAGGAGCCCCATCTTGATTCGGCCTTGGTAATTGATACGGACTTAAATTTCCAACCGGTAATCCGACTGTAAAAATTCACTCTTTCGGTTATTTTCTCCAGTGCCTTTTCTTGAGATAATTCTTCGCATTTTTTAGCCGGCCAGCTATTTTTTAAAATTTGATCCTTTTTCTTTTTTATCCAAGCCCTTTTTTCAAAAACCAGACCTTCAATATATTCCAAAGTCGTTCTCATTGGCGCTCGGACAATAAGAGTCGCCTCGGACGAGACGATTAAGGCGATGCTCCTTCTCTTGGAGCGTATCAATTTATCTATCTTTATCTCCTCCATGGTTTTTGAAATTTGTAATTTGAAATTTGAAATTTAATATGGTTAGCCTTTGTGGAAACCTAAATCGGCCGGGTTGCCGGAGCCGGGAACGCGCCCTATCTTCCCTCCTGATTTCTCAAAATCATATCTTAGTTTTTTAACTTCAGCGCTTAAGGCAATTGTCTCCGGATGAATATTTTCTTTTTTTACATACCCCTTAGACCAAAACTCAATAATCAACTTACTGTCGCCGAAAACATCCTTAATCCCCTCCTTTAACGCAATCTGCAAGGCGTATTTGCAGGCCAGTAATTCGCCAAAATTATTAGTTACATCTTTAAAAATCCAGTGGTGGCCGCGATGATTTATATGGGTGTCCGGTAAAACTTTATCCAGTAAGCTTGTTCCCTTTTCATCGGTTACATTAATCTCAACCCCGTGGCCGGCTCCTGTTCCGGCGTCAAAATAGATCCCCTTTTCAGTGGTTAAGTGTTTAATCTTGTAATCCGCTCCGGCTTCCAGCCACATCTTAGCTTCAGCTTCGGTCAGAAAGCCCTTGAACTTGGCGCCCTGAATTCCGGAAACGATTTTTTCGCAAGATGGCCAGTCATCAGCTATGCCTGTTTTCCCATCAGCCGAGTAAGCATAAAATTTCTGTTTTTTCATAAATTTATTCTATCAAAAAAACCTCTCCACTGAAAGCAAAATAATTGCTTTCTCAACAAACAAATTTCACAGGGGTTTCACAGGGGTCTGACCCCTGTAGATTCCGCAGGGGTCTGACCCCTGTAAACTCCCCTTCCCGCCTCACCGTTATTTGAAAACAAAAAACTCCGCCGAAGCGTAATTATCCAGAATTACGGAGACCCGGTCTCCATAATTCTGCGCTAAAAATTTTAACAAAGATTATCATCGTGGGGTCTGACTCCACGATGTATGCTTTTGGAAATGCGTGGCGTAATAAATTTTCTTTGAAAATTTAAACGCCACAGCAATGTTTAAATTTTTCCGAAAGAAAAATTTATTACATTGCGGGGGCGCCAGGACTCGCCCAGTCATACGACTGGGCGTCCCGTCGGATGACGGGACGAACCCGCGCATTCATTGGCAGGGGCAGAGAGAATCGGACTCCCGTCCGTGGTTTTGGAGACCACTGTTTTACCACTAAACTATGCCCCTAAGCACGCCCCCACGTACTTTTCTATTTTTATTTCTTGGCTTCTTTGTGGACTACGCTCTTGCGACAAGAACTGCAGAATTTTTTCAATTCCAGTTTCTCCGTCGCTATCCCCTTTGATTTGTGAGTGTAGTAATTAACTTCCTTGCACTCCGAGCACTGTAATTTTACGAATGGTTTTTTCTTTGTTGCCATATTTTTTTAATTGATATTTTTAATTTTCCACCAAGGGCAGATCAACCTTTGACTAAAATTGATAATTTTCGCTTATCCTGAGCCTGAGAGCGGAGTCGCACCGCTGACCTCATCATTACCAATGATGTGCTCTAACTGTCTGAGCTACTCAGGCCTATTTACATAACGCCTCAAGCATCTTGTCTATCTCTTTTTTAAGTTTGACGTTCCCGACTTCAATAGTCAATACCCCTGTCATGCTCTTTTTCTTATATGTTCCTTTCCCTCTTGGTTTTAGAGAAGTAACCGATTTTATTTGACCCGAAGCAAGTCCAAGCTCTTTATTCCAGAAACTAAGCGCTTTGTTTTTGCTCGCATCATTGAACAAAAGAAGATTATATAAGAATTTTTCTTTTTTAACGCCGCATATCTTGATTAAAAAATCACGAAATAACTTTATGAGTTTTGGATCGGAATTTCCCAACCTCACGCTATGCTTATTAAGCTTATTCCCTTCTCCCCAATAAATTCCCATTCCTAACCCGAATAATCTCTGGTCTTCCGGCGTCAAATTTTTCTTTATATTAAAGGGGTCTCCTTTTGGATTTAACTTTTGGTATAGGGCATCACTTACGCTGCGGCAGGGAATTTTAAGTTTTTTCATCCAATATACAACCGCATTGTAGCTATAGCCTAATTTTTGAGAAATTTCCATCATTGAAAATCCTTTTCTATATAATTTTTTGATTTTTTCCTTGTCAGTAAAATTAATTTTAGCGCGTTTTGGATTATTAACCTTTGCCGCACAACTACGAGAACAAAATTTCTTGACGTCTGATGGTTGTGCTTTGAAAATTAATCTACACCCCTTTCTTGCGCATCGCCTCTCCTCTTGTTTGATCCGAAAATCATAAACTCCTTTTCCCCAATTTTCTCTAGTAATTTTCGCCTGTTTTTCTTTATACGCCATTGATTTGCAAATGTTAATGTTCTTCTCCATAATCTATTTTACATAATTTCGATTATTTTAATTCTTCAAGCTACTTGTAATTTATGCGTATAATTTGTATTTAGGGAGCAAATTTTGCAATAGCAAAATTTGCTGTGGGTAGGGAGGGATTTGAACCCCCGAAGACCGAAGTCATGTGGTTTACAGCCACACCCATTTAGCCGCTTTGGTACCTACCCGTAAATATAAACTTAACACAAAATCATTTAATTTCCAATCTCCTTTCCGTGTTCCGCCTTCCAGGCTTCAATATCTTTGTGGTTGCCCGACAGCAAAACCTTAGGCGCCTTCCAACCTCTTGACTTCTTATCAGGCAAAAATACTTCCGGCCTGACGTATTGGGGATACTCAAGAAATTTTTTATTCTTAGCGACTCTCTCTTTGAGAAATTCAGGCTTACCAATAACTCCCGGTTTCAACCTCGTTATTGTTTCCATTACTATCATAGCCGGCAATTCCCCGCCCATCAGGTCGTAATCCCCTATTGAAATCTCAACGTCAGCTATATGTTCGGCCACTCTTTCATCAACCCCCTCATAACGGCCGCAAATCATTATCAATCGGTCAAATTTGCTCAATTTATAAGCCATCTGCTGGTTAAACTTCTCTCCCCTCGGCGTAAAGAGTATAACCTTAGTTTTCCGGTTTATTTTTAGTTTTTCGTTTTTAGCTTTACATTTAATCAAACTGGAGACGGCTTTGTATATCGGCTCCAGTTTGATGACCATTCCCAATCCTCCACCGAAAGGCCGGCCGTCAACGGTTTGATGGCGATCAAAAGCCCAATCCCTTAAATTGTGGATTTTGATATTAATTATTTTCTTATCTTGAGCTTTTTTTATAAAAGTCTCTTTTAAATAAGAATCAAAAATATTAGGAAAAATTGTGATGATATCAAACCTCATATCTTTAAATGAAAACCGCGCTGTCAATCATTGATGATAGCACGGTTTTCCTTGTCCGGTAAATAAATTACTTACAGGCTAAGTTCTTCAAAATCTCCTGTCTCTTTTTTAACTGCGCTGTGAGAAGGAGCTGAAGTTCTTCCGCCTTCAGGTTCCTCTATTTTCAAGTTAACCCGAGCGTGATTCTTGAGGCCGACAATCCGGACTAAGCTCCTGATTGATCTGGCAATAGAACCGGCTTTGCCGATGATTTGACCCATATCTTCAGAGTTTACCTTCAAAGAAAGCAAAACTCCCATCTCGTCAACCTTTCGGTCAACAACGACATCTTCAGGGTGATCAACTAATGCCTTAACCATATACTCAAGAAATTCTTTGTCATTGGCTTCTTTTGTCATAATTTCAAAAAGGTTTTTCTTTTTCTTTTAATCTTCTAAGTGTCTCGACCTTTATCTGTTTATATTTTATCTTTTCAAAAACAATTGTCAACTTTCCTATTGAGCTACGGCTTCCGCAGGTTTCTCTTCTTTCTTGGCTTCCGCAACAGGGGCAGTTCCTCCTTCAGCCGGCTTCTTCTTGTCGTCCAGAGGACGATGGGCCTCTGGCCTAGATTTTTTATGAACTGCTGTTTTTTTGCCCTCAATGATCTTTCCAACAATTAAAAGATTGTAGACTGTTTCCGAAGGCTTTGCGCCCATAGAAATCCAGCGCTTTATTCTGTCTCCGTTCAATGTTTTTTCTTTTGTCTTAGGGTTCCAAAAACCAACCTCCTCAACAAAACGTCCTCCTCGGGGAGCATTCTTTTTATCCGTAACCACAATTTTGAAGAAAGGCTGATTTTTCCTTCCTTTGCGAAGCAAGCGAATTACCAACATAATATTTGAAATTTATTTAATTATTTCCAATTTTTTACCTCTAATGCCTTTTTAGCCGCTTTTATCTCTGCTTCTTGCTTTGACGAGCCGGTATCCTTAGCTACTAATTCTTTATCAAGAAAAACCCCAATAGTAAAGACCTTGTCATGGTCAGGCCCCTCTTCTCCCAGAACCTTATAAATGGGAGTAATGCCTGCCCTTTCTTGAGACTCTTCTTGAAAACGCGACTTATCGTCTTTAAAAAGTTCGTTTTTTTCAATATTGGACAATTCCTTGAGTAAATTTTTTTCAATGAATTTCCGGCAGACTTCTATCCCCTGATCAAGGTAAATTGCTCCCAAAACAGCTTCAAATGTATTAGCTAAGATACACTGCCTTGCCTTTCCCTTTTCCTTTTCCTCTCCTTTGGATAGCAAAAGAAAGTCATTGTATCCGAGCTCGCCGGCAATTTTTGAAAGCATATTTGTATTCACCAAAGCCGCTCTCCAGTTCGTCAATTCACCTTCCGATTTTTCCGGTTGATTAACGTAGAGATTCTCCGTTATTATCAACTCCAGAACCGCGTCTCCCAAAAATTCCAACCTCTCGTTATTGCTCAAGTTAAAATCCGTATTTTCGTTCAGATAAGATCTGTGACAGAAAGCTTGAGTCAGTAAATCCTTATTCTTGAAATTAACGCCAATTTCTTTTTCAAATTTTTCAAATTTTTTCATCATCATCTTTTTTTTCATTATCTCCATTATCCTCATCTTTTTCATCGGGTTCAGTTATCCCCGCTTGTTTATAGACTGTCCCTAAAACACCATTTATGAATTTCCCTGAATTCTCTCCACCGAATGTTTTCCCCAACTCTATTGATTCGTTAATGGCCACCTTAGGGGGAACAGCTTCTTTACTTCCATATAAAAGCTCATACAAGCCGATTCTTAAAATATTCCTGTCAACGATACTGATCTGATCAACTGGCCATTCCGGAGCCGCCTGTTCAATTATCTTATTAAGGGCTTCAAAATTTTCCACTACTCCGGCGGTCAATTCCCAAATAAAACTCTTGTCTTCCAATCCCGGCCCCATTTCCTCAATATCTTTCTCAACTATCTTCTCCAGATTATTCTTTTTATTGAAAAAATCCCACTCGTAAAGAGCCTGTAAAACTATGCTTCTAGACAAATGCCTACTTGCCATAATTAATTTTTAGAGAGTTCTTCCGCTGTTAATGGTTTATCTTTCTTGGCTTCAGCTTCTTTTTCCGCCATTTCTCTTTCCTTTGCCTTCCTCTCTTTTTTAGTTAATTTTTTCATCACGTCAATAACTTCTTTCCCTTTATAAAAACCGCAACTTAAGCAAGCAACATGAGGCAAGACAGGCTTAGCGCATTTTGGGCACTTATTTAAGGTCGGAATAGTAAGCTTAATATGGGACCTTCTCCTGTTTCTTTTTGATTTGGTATGTCTTTGTTTAGGAACTGGCATAATTTCTTAAAATTTTTAATTTATTATAGATTATCATATAAAATTAAATCTTACAACCCCATGCGCCTAATTTTCCAAACGGAAGGTTTTTCGGTGAATCTTGCAACAGCCGTTTTTCCTTATGGCTTTATAATGCTCTTTCGTCGGATAACCCTTGTGCTTGGCGAAATTATATTTCGGATACTTTCTATGCTCTTTCTCCATTATCCTGTCCCTTGTCACTTTGGCGATAATGCTGGCGGCGGCGCAGGAAAAAACTTTAGCATCTGCTTTTATTATTGATTTCTGCGGAATATCTTTTTTTATTTTAAAATTTCCATCAATAATCAGAAAATCAACTTTAAATTTTTTTATTGCTTTTATCATTGCCAGTTTCGTCGCCTCCAAGATATTTATCTTATCAATTATTTTTTCAGAAACCCGGCCAACCCCCCATTCTATCGCCGGATGATTCGTCAGGACTTCATAAATCTCTTCTCTCTTTCTCGCCGATAATTTCTTTGAATCTTTCACCCCTCGCATCTCTTTTAGAAATTTGAAATTTGAAATTTGAAATTTGTAATTTTTTAACATTACCGCTCCAGCCACAACCGGCCCCGCAAGCGGTCCCCTTCCGGCCTCATCCAACCCCACTACGTACTTATATCCGCTTTTCCACAACTTTTTTTCTTCATTTAAATTAGGGTATCTCATAAAACCATTTTACCATACTAACAAGATATAAGCGTTGACGTAAGCGTTGACGTCTGACGTCAACATAGGCCCGTCAACATAGGCCTCTTCAAACAATTTACAGGGGTACAATTTGCAGGGGTCTGACCACTGCGGAATTTACAGGGGTCTGACCCCTGTAAAATCCCTGTAAAATTGCTAAAAAATTTGAAATGGCTCATGAAAATTTGACGTCTGACTTATTTTTATGGTAATTAAGGGGCAAGGGAAATAATAATCCCGTCAAAAAAGTGCGATAAGCACCTTAAAAAAAGAAAAAACCAAAAAATGAAAGAAAAAATGAAAATTGTTTTTCGACTACCGTCAAACAACGGTGTTGACAACAAAATCGTCGCAAAAAAAATATGGGGGAATTTTAGTTTGAATGTATCCGAAAATAACGAATACGAGACTCTTATAAATTCTGTGGAAAGAGTATTAAAGACGCAACTTGGAGAAAATTTCAAAAAGAAGATGGTTGATATAGATGAATTCTGCCAAAGAGAACATCTCACGTTAACCCAAACAACGGGAATAAGGGGAGTTCTACGATATAAGACGGTTGATGAAAAAGTTAGTATCACCGATAGTGAATATAGAAAGATAACCATCATGCCATTTCCCTACCTCATCTTGAAACTTTCTGAAGAAAACAGCATCTATCTCTTTCCGAAGAAAGGCATATCCGAAGGGGAAACGTCCTGGCTAAAAATTAAAAAGTTGATAAATAAACTAAACGACGACGATTACGAAAGCAAAGTATTTTTTGCCATTCCAAGAAAAGAATTAATCGAACTTAAGAAATTCTTAAGAATGAAATTTATTGATATAGAAATAAAAATTAAAAATGGCGAAGCTAATTATAAATGCTATTTTTCTTTAAACATTTACGCCAAGAAAGAAAAAGATATACGCGACATGTTTTGGGAAAATTCGCGAAGTGCAAGTACGGAGAAAATTCCATTTGCCGAAATAATGGAAAAATACATTCAACGTTGATTTAATTCAACGTTTTTTATTGCGAAAATTTTAACATTAGAATGTTAAAGTGCTAAAATACTGCCATGAATAAGAAATTTACTCATCTGCATGTGCACTCTCATTACTCTCTCCTTGACGGCCTGCCCAAGATTGACCAGCTTTTGGATTACGCCAAAAAATTAGGAATGGATTCAGTCGCCCTAACCGACCACGGCAATATTTACGGGGCTGTTGAGTTCTGTAAAAAAGCTAAAGAAAGGGGTATTAAACCGATAATCGGCTGTGAGGTTTATGTTGCCTTTGAAAGCATGCGCCAGGAGAGGCCGAACATTGACGACAAAAGATACCATTTGATTTTATTGGCCAAAAACGAAAAAGGATATAAAAATTTAGTAAAAATAATAACCCAATCTCACCTGAAAGGGTTCTATTACAAACCAAGAGTTGACGAAGAATTATTATCCCAATATTCAGAAGGGTTGATCGCCCTCTCCGCCTGTATTCAAGGGAAAATCCCGAGGATGATTATTAATAATAAAATGGACGAAGCGGAAAAAACCGCCCTCAAATACCAAGAAATTTTCGGCAAAGAAAATTTTTATCTGGAACTACAAAAACATAAAAACCTTGATGGCCAAGAAAAAGCTAACGAAGGATTAATCGCTCTCTCCAAAAGATTGGATATCCCTCTGGTGGCCACAAACGATGTCCATTATCTGAAACCGGAAGACGCTGAAGTCCAGGATGTACTGATGCTTATCAATACCGGCGCTAATCTTAACGACCCGGAAAGAAGAACCCTGATTAAAGACGATTTTTCCTTCAGAACGCCGGAGCAAATGGCTGAAGACTTCAAGGAAACTCCGGAAGCGATTGAAAACACCGGGAAAATCGCCGAGGCCTGCAATTTTGAATTCAAATTGGGGGAGATAAAATTGCCTAAATTTGAAGTCCCTTCAGGAAAAACCCCTGACGAATACTTACGGGAACTCTGCCTTGAAGGGGTGGAAAAAAGGTATCCGGAAGGAGATAGAAGTAAGATTCTGGAAAGAATGGAATACGAACTTTCAGCTATCCAAAAAATGGGGCTGGCTTCTTACTTTCTGATAGTCCAAGATTTCGTCAATTGGGCCAAAAAAAACAGAATCGTGGTCGGACCGGGAAGAGGTTCGGCGGCCGGCTCTTTGGTTTCCTTCCTCGTCAACATCACTAACGTTGACCCTTTAAAATACAATCTTTTATTTGAAAGATTTTTAAATCCGGGAAGAGCTGAAGGACTGCCTGATATTGACCTTGATTTCAACGACCGGCGCAGAAATGAAGTAATTGAATATGTTTCTGAAAAATACGGTCGAGATAAGGTAGCTCAAATTATCACCTTCGGAACAATAGCCGCCAGAGCCGGAATCAGAGACGTGGGAAGGGTTTTGGGATATGAGTACAGCTACTGCGATGTGGTGGCGAAAATGATTCCTTTCGGCCTTGATTTGGAAAAAACATTGGCCAGCGTAACTAAATTCCGGGAACTTTACGAGGGAAACCAAAAAGCCCGCAAGCTGATTGATCTGGCTAAAAGATTGGAGGGGGTTGTCCGACACGCCTCTACTCATGCCTGCGGGGTTGTTATTTCTAATCAGCCCTTGGACGAAATTATTCCTTTGCAGCATCCGACCCAAAACGATAAAATCATTGTCACTCAATACGAAATGCATGCTGTGGCTGACTTGGGATTATTGAAGATGGATTTCTTGGGATTAAAAAACCTGACCATTATCGAAGACACTCTTTCCAGAATATACAAGGTTCAAGGAAAGAATATTGATTTGGAAAACATCCCTCTTGACGATGAAAAAACTTATAGACTTCTCCAAAGAGGGCTTACGGTCGGAGTATTCCAGCTGGAAAGCGAGGGAATGAGAAAATACCTAAAACAATTAAAACCGAGTAATATTGAAGATATTATCGCTATGGTTGCCTTATATCGTCCGGGGCCGATGGCTCTTATTCCGGAATATATTGCCGGCAAGCACGGACAAAAAGACCTTACTTATTTCCATCCGAAATTGAAACCGATTCTGGAAAGCACCTATTCCATCCCCGTTTACCAGGAGCAAATTATGAAAATCGCCCAGGACTTGGCCGGCTTTTCCATGCCTGAAGCTGATGTCTTAAGAAAAGCCATCGGCAAAAAAATTGAAAAACTTCTGATGGAACAGAAGAAAAAATTCGTTGACGGGATGAAGAAAAACAGCATCAACGAAAGCGTCGCTTTAAAAATATGGCATTGGATAGAACCATTCGCCCACTATTCTTTCAATCGATCCCATGCCACCTGCTACGCTATGATTGCCTACCAAACCGCTTATCTGAAGGCTCATTTCACAACTGAATTTACAGCCTCTCTTTTAACTTCAGAAAGAAACGATACGGAAAGAATCGGCTTCCTGATATCAGAGGCCAAAAGCATGGGAATTGAAGTTCTTCCTCCGGATATAAATGAAAGCTTGCAGAATTTTACCGTTGTCCCCCCCAAACAAATCCGCTTCGGACTTTTGGCGATAAAAAATGTCGGCGAAAATATAATGGAAACAGTCATCCAAGAGAGAAAAAGCTCCGGACCCTATAATTCAGTATTTGATTTCGTTGACCGCGTCAGCGCCAGATCAAAAGATCTTAATAAAAAATCATTGGAAAGCCTGATCAAGGCAGGGGCTTTTGAAAAATTCGGCGAGCGGGGACAACTCTTACATAATGTAGAAAGGTTGCTTGAGTATGGCAGAGAAAACAAAAAAATGAAGTCCAACGGGCAGAAAAGCCTTTTTGGGGCGATGGAAAGCGAGAAAAAAAACAATACTGAATTCCGCTTGGATAAAATTGAGCCTATTTCCGAACACGAAAAATTAAAATGGGAAAAAGAACTTCTCGGTCTTTTTGTAACAGCTCATCCTTTAGATGGATTTCAGGATATATTATTGAAATACACTACCCCTCTTTCAAAAATAAAAAACTATATCGGCGGGACAAAAGTAAAAGTCGGGGGAGTTATCGGCGCAATTAAAAAAATAATCACCAAAACCGGAAAGCCGATGCTTTTTCTGAATATTGAGGATGCTGACGGCAAGTTGGAAATAGTTGTCTTCCCTAAGATAATGGAAAAGAATCCTCAATTGTTTCAGGAAAATAAAATCGTCATTATCGTCGGAAGCGTTGATTTCAGGGGCGACTCCCCGAAAGTAATCTGCGACGAAGCCCGTGAACTGACAAAAAAACCATAAGTGGAAAAAAGGAGGGTTTCTGATATAATAAATAAGTTAATTCAGAAACTCGTTTCGGTCAAAGGCCGATCCGCCCCTGGCGAAAATTCGTTAATTAATACAATAAAATAATAAAATTATGAACATAGAAATTGCAAGACATTCGCTCGCTCACATTATGGCTATGGCGGTTAAAAAACTTTACCCGAAAGTTAAATTTGGCATCGGGCCGGCAATAGATAAGGGATTCTATTACGATTTTGACTTTTCTGAAGTCAAAATCGTTAAATCCCAAATCCCAAATCCCAAATCCCCAGCCAGAGGCTCCAGCCAAAGGCTGGTCAGCCTCTGGCCGAGGTCGTCCTCTGGACGACAAATCCCAAACCTAAAACAAAAATTCGGACTATCGCCCGAGGACATAGTAAAGATTGAGAAAGAGATGAGGGAATTGATTAAGCAGAATATTAAATTCAAAAAGAAGATCGTCTCCAAAAAAGAAGCTAAAAAAATATTCCGCGGACAGCCCTATAAATTGGAATTGATAAAGGAATTGACCGATAAAACAATTTCTGTTTACGAGAGCGGAGATTCCATTGATCTGTGCAAGGGCCCTCATATAAAAAATACCGAAGAAATTGTCGATGGCAGTTTTAAATTGACAAAAACAGCCGGCGCCTACTGGAAGGGAGACGAAAAGAATAAAATGCTGACAAGGATTTATGGTTTGGCTTTTGAGACAAAAGAGGAATTGGAGAAATACTCAAAAATGATGGATGAAGCGGAAAAAAGAGATCATAGGGTAATCGGAAAAGACCTGTTTCTGCTTGACCCTGTTGTCGGGTTGGGTTTGGCGATGTGGAAACCAAAAGGCGCTCTCCTTTGGAGAATAATTGAGGATTTTTGGTACAAAAAACACCTTAACAATGGCTATCAATTAGTCAGATCCCCTCATATCGGCAGCAGAAATTTATGGGAGCAATCAGGCCATTGGAATTTTTACAACGACAGCATGTATCCCGTTCTTGAAGTAAGCAAATCATTGAAAGACTATCAGCAATCAGAAGGAAAAAAAGAAAAAGAAGGAGTAAAAAAAGAAGAATATTTGCTTAAGCCGATGAATTGCCCCTTCCATGTAAGGATTTATAAATCAGAGCTCCGTTCCCACAAAGAACTTCCTCTACGCTGGGCTGAATGCGGAACGGTTTATCGCTATGAAAAATCAGGCGAACTCTCCGGACTGACCAGGGTCAGAGGATTCACTCAAGACGACGCTCATATCATCTGCGCCAAAGAACAAGTTGAAGATGAACTAAAAAGGGTGGCGAACTTCATTAAAGAATATTTTGAAGCTTTCGGTTTCAAGAACTACAAAATATATCTCTCTTTGAGGGACAGGAAAAATAAGGACAAATATGCCGGCAATGAAAAGGGCTGGAAATTTACCGAAGAAGTTTTGGAAAAAGTAGCTAAAGAATTAAATATTGAATACGAGAAACAGGAAGGAGAAGCTGCCTTCTACGGTCCGAAATTAGATTACAAAATAAAAGACGCTCTCGGACGGGAATGGCAATGCTCAACCTTACAATTTGATTTCAATTTGCCGGAAAGGTTCAATATGACCTTTATTAACTCTAAGGGCGAACAAGAGCAGCCATTCATGCTCCACAGGGCGCTAATGGGCTCTTTTGAGAGATTTTTAGGGCTTTTAATAGAGCACTATGCCGGAGCGTTCCCTTTATGGCTATCCCCTGTCCAAGTTTCCTTAATACCGATAAGTGAAAAACATCTGGAGTTTGCCCAGAAAACAGCTGATGAGCTGAAAAAGAATAATATCCGTGTAGAAGTCAAAAAAAAAAACGATACCCTCGGCAAGAAAATCAGAGCGGCTGAAATGGAAAAAATCCCCTACATCTTAATTATCGGAGACAAAGAAATTGAAGCCAATTCCGTTTCCATCCGCTCCAAGAATAAAGACTTGGGAGCGATAAAGATAGAGGATTTTATCCAAAAACTAAAGAAAGAAATAGAAGAAAAAACTAATTTATAATAACTTGTCGGCGGAAGCTACTCCTTTAATGATGTCTTTAAGCATCGCCTCTTTTTTCTTTTTTCTCACAATGGGGAAGATATAAAATGCCCCAAAAGCTACAAGAGCGATTGTCGCCAGCCAGAAAAGATATTGCCAATTTTGCCATTGAGAAATTGAGAAAGCTGTGCCGGAGAAAACAGTTGCGATTCCGGATGCGCCTGTTCCCGCTAAAGAAATCTTAACCGAATCAGAAGACTTTAAATTCCCATCGCTCACAGTTCCGGCTATAGAAAAATCAGAATCATCCAAAATCCTGCCGGTGAGCACTCCCAAGGTTATCGTTTTAGAAGAACCTGAAGACAAATTTCCGACATTAACTAAGGCGATATCTCCTTTATAGGCATCCCCTCCAATTTTAAGATCGTTTTGGTATTTGAGTTCCTTGGGTAAATTCACCTCCACAGAAACATCTTCCAAATCATCTTGTCCGCTATTGGTAACGACCAAAAGAACATCCAGCTTGCTTGAAGGAGAGGCCTTTATGTCTTTACTCCAGTCGGTTGACTCCCCTGCTTCTTTGCATAAAACAGAAACCGAAAGCCCTGATATTTTACAGTCAGCCGGACATCCGCAAGGAGTTTCGTTGCAGTTGCAAACGTCATCTCCGCAAGATTCGCAACTCTCGCAATAACTATCTGAACCGACTGAACAGGCTGTTCCGTCGCATTTCAATTCATTGGCGCATTTATTATTATCGCAACTGTCAGAGGTACAGTCGTTTTCATCGGCGCAATCGCGATATTTTCCCTGTTTCAAATTATTGGAATCGTACCAAAAAAGATTATCTTCTGAACACTTTTTTGTATAATTTTTAATATAAGTATTTACAGGTCTTGTACAGGCTGAATTATAAGAGCAGGCTGATTTGCCGACAGAGCACGTCTCGCCGACTGAACAATAATCAACCACTGTCCAACTTGTCCGCTTCAAAGACTGCTTCCATTCGCCAAGACACAAATTACTTGCTCCTGAACAATAGCGAAATGTGCTGTTTGACCTCTTGGCCACATCAGCTCCGCACCCCGTTCCCCAAAGACAGCCATATTGAATTTCTACTTTTGTTTCGCAAATTGAAGTTGAAGGCTTGTAATAACACCCATCGCAACATGGGCCGAAAGAACATTCGCAAGCCGGCTTAACAACACATTTTCCGTTTTCACAGCCAAGCGAACTACAGTTTTCCACAAACTCACTTTCTGCTTTTGAGGTGGAGAAACAAGCGGCGTTATTACACCCCCGATCATAACAATTTCTTTTTTTATAAACATTGCCACTTGAACAATAATTGGTCCATTGGTCGCAAGAATCGCTTCCGCATTCTTCTTTCTTGTCATTTTTTATATTATTAGAACAATACCAATAGACATCTTCATCGTAACATTGCGAATAACTGTGATTGCTGTAACCATTACAAGAACCACTCCCGCAAGAACCACAACCGTTACATGATGCCGGAATATATTGGGGTACGGAAATATACTGAATTGAACCTGATTGAACAACTGCAGAACAGCTAACTGTTTTTGTTTCTGTTCCGGAAACAACAGTTAAAGTCGGAGTAAAAGTTCCTGCCGAACTGAATGATTTAGCGCAAGTTGGATTGGTTCCTGTACAATCCCCCGTCCAAGCGTAAGAATACGTTCCTGTTCCGCCGGAAACTGTAGCTGTAAAGGTTACGTTATTGTTCGTCTGAACCGGGCTCGGACTCGCCGAACACGAAACAGTCAAATCGGAAAAATCAATGCTTATGCCCTCCGGATTAGTCCTTGAACATTCATTAACGCCTGTATCCGCATTTTTCGCGCAAACACTGGCTTCGGCGTAAAACGACCCTATTACAGCTTGAGTTATTTGCCAAGATTGCGCGCAATTTGTCGCATTTTGACAATCTTTACAATCGGTCAAGCAAACCTTTTCTATCCCATCGCCGTCAGAAGCTGTAATAGTTACAGTTACATTAGTTCCGACAACTGCCGAATTAGTCGAAGCGGTTAATGTCCCGCTTGTCGGATTATCAGCCGCTGAAACCTGACCAACCGTAAAAAACAGACCAACTATAAGTAATGTTACTATTTGTATGATTTTTTTAAACATATTTTTTATTTTTATAATAAATTTATAATAAATTATTAACCCCTAATATTTAATATGTTAGCATAAGGCTCTTTTTTTGTCAATAGCTTGACAAATCTATCAATCAAGATTATACTTTAATCTATAGAGTAATAAAATATCTTACTCTATGAGTACCTTGATAAAAAAATGCAAAAAGGAAATTGGAATGGGGCAACGCCCCTAGGGCTGATCGTAGCGGAAGCGACAAAAAAAGGAGGAATTGGAATGGGCGGAAACGGCAGCGGAATAATTATGATGCTGATGCTGGTGTTGGTGGTGGTAATGAGCTCGGCGGTAAGTGCGGCAAACGCGACGATAAGCGTTTCCGTAAAAGACTTATCCAACGGGTCAGTGCCATTAGCGGGCGTAAACGTAACCATTGTAAATATAACGGGCATCACAAACGGAAACGGAACCGTAGAGTTCGTACTGAATGTTACAGGGCAAATAACCGTGACAGCTCAAAAGGCGGATTATGGGAATGCTAGTGTAATCAGAGTAATTCCCGATGGAAACAGTTATACATTAGTGAACCTCCAGATGGTGAGGTGCGGTTATGCCTATTATAGGGACGCCGATGACGATGGTTATGGAATAACGACGGCGACGATGTTTTGTGAAACGACCCCTCCCGTGGGATACAGCAACGTCTCGGGCGACTGCAACGACAACAACGCACTAATTCATCCCGGTGTGCCAGAGACATGCAATAATATTGATGACGATTGCGATGGTAGCGCAGATGAAGGATTAACCCTTTACACGTATTACCAAAATTTTGATAGCGACACATATGGCAATGCGTCAAATGGAATAACGACATGCAACGCAACGCCACCAACCGGTTATGTTAATGTCTCGGGTGATTGCAACGATCATAATGTCACAATCCATCCAGGAGCGACAGAGGTTTGTGGCAACAGTATTGACGACGACTGCGATGGACTTATTGATGAAAACTGTCAATGGGAGCGTTGTAACCCCGCCTACTGGAACAACGGTATTGATGAAGACGGAGACGGGAATATGACAATAGTTGATTTAAATATCGCTAACGCCACTTGTTCTACGGGAGTCTTGCTGGGAAACCCGACAATTTGCAATTTATCTATTGCAAATAACGGAAACGTCCCATTAAAAGACGTGTATGTCAGTTCTCCAGACTTGGGACAATCGATCACGATCCTAATTGTGAATCCCGGAGAAAGTATTTTCATGTCGTGGAATAAAGTCTTCCCCACTACAGGAACAGTGAAAATCAGATTTTACTCTGTCGCAAGAGTAGATCTCTGTTAGACGAAAGATGATGGATAAAATGAACCTGAAAATTTTTTTGTCAATAATGCTATTAGCGATATTGACACAGGGGGTTTATTCTGATAATTGCGCCGGCAATTGCAACATAACCAACGCAAGTGGCTTAGATGCCTATGCGGAGGTGAACGTTACAATAGTGTGTAATACGGTAGAAATACCGAATAACACTATTGACGATAATTGTAACGGCGCCGTTGACGAAACATATTGTATCCGCTACAGAGACGCCGACGGCGATGGCTATGGCAGTGGGAACAACACAACTATGTTGTGTAACGTAACGGTACCAGCTGGATACGTCAACGTCTCCGGCGACTGCAATAACAACAACGCTACAATTCATCCCGAAGCTACAGATGTCTGTGGCAACGGAATAGATGAAAATTGCGATGGATCTGATGCAGTCTGCCCCACTTATTATAGTGGTGGCAGTAGCAGTAGCAGTAGCAGTAGCAGTAGTGGTGGAACTAAAAACGCCGGCATTCCGATAAATTCAACAGTGTGCGGAGATGGTAAGTGCGAAAGACTGGAGACGTATGAGTCGTGCTTCAAGGATTGCCCGAAGCCAATTATCTGCGGTGACAGCACCTGCGAAGGTAATGAAACTAACATTACCTGTCCCAAGGACTGCCTGAAGCCTGTTGTCTGCAGTGACGGAGTCTGCGAAGGTAACGAGACCAACGTTACCTGCTTAAAGGACTGCCAAAAACCTGTTGTCTGCGGTGACGGTGTCTGCGAAGGCAACGAGACCAACGCCACTTGTCAAGGAGACTGCCCAAAGCCTATCATCTGTGGCGACGGTGTCTGCGAAAGTAACGAGACCAACATTACCTGCCCTAAGGACTGCCAAAAACCTGTTGTCTGCGGTGACGGTGTCTGTGAAGGCAACGAGACCAACGCCACTTGTCCAGGAGACCACCAAGCCACAGGATGTTGGCTTATAAACATAAGCCTTCTGGGAATCTGCTGGTATTGGTGGATTCTCGCCCTATTTATTCTTCTGATCCTGATTTTAATTTTATTGATCAGGAAAAGGAAGGTAGAGAGGGAAAGAATAGCAGGACAAGGACAAGGGGGTTTGTCCGGCCTGATAGAAGAAAGCCAAGAGGGCAGACTCCGCGGATAATTTTTTATGAGGTACTCTAAATATATAGAAACGAGTACTTCTATTTTTTTTACTTAAAATTTATAAAACTTATGTTAAGATGTTAATATACTAAAATGTTAATATGCTAAAATGTTAGTATGAAAAAATACTTTATTATCACATATGGTTGCCAAATGAATCATTCTGATAGCGAAAGGATCGCGACTGTTTTGGAAAGAACCGGCTATCTTCAGGCTTCAAAAATAGAAGAGGCTGATTTAATTGTGGTCAACATGTGCTCTATCCGACAATCGGCAGTTGACCGGCTATATGGTAAAATAAATTATTTTTCCAAATTATCCGCCCGCGGAGGAAAGATTATTGCCACCGGCTGTATTTTAAAAAAAGACAAAGAAAAATTAAAGAAAAAGTTTGGTTCAATTTTGGATATCAAGGATTTTAAAAACGGTCTAAATGTCAAACCAAAACAAAAAAGCGCTTTCAGCGCCCTTGTTCCCATTGCCAGCGGATGCAATAATTTCTGCTCTTATTGCGCCGTTCCCTACACGCGTGGACGGGAGAAATCAAGAGACTATAAAGAAATAATAAAAGAAATTAAAAATGCTGTTGCCGGTGGGGCAAAAGAAATATGGCTATTGGGACAAAACGTGAATTCTTACAAATCTAAAAACATTAATTTTGCCAAGCTATTGAGAATGGTTAATAAAATTCCCGGAAATTTTTGGATCAGATTTACTTCCCCTCATCCCAAGGATTTCTCCGATGAAATAATTAAGGCTATGGCTGAATGTGAAAAAATGACCGAATACCTCAATTTTCCTGTCCAATCCGGAGATGATAAAATATTAAAAAAAATGAATCGGCCGTATACCGTTAAGCAATATAAAGATTTGGTCAAAAAAATCAGAGAAAAAATACCTGACATCGCCCTATCCACTGACGTCATCGTTGGATTTCCCGGAGAAACAAAAAAGCAATTCAATAATACAGCCAAGCTTTTCAAGGAAGTCTGTTTTGATATGGCTTACATATCCCAGTATTCGCCACGGCCGGGAACACCTGCCGCCAAACTTAAAAATGACATTTCTCTTGAAGAAAAAGGCAGAAGAGACAGGGTTCTGACTGAAATTCTCAAAAAAACTGCTTTTGAAAATAATAAAAAATATGAAGGCAGGGAGGTTGAGGTTTTGGTTGAGAAAGAGAAAGACGGATTTCTGTTCGGGAAAACCCGCGCCTATAAAACAGTTAAGCTACAATGGAAACCCGCCTACGCCCATACGGGCTTCGGCGAGGCAAGGAAAAAAATTGGAGAATTCGTCAAAGCGAAAATTGCCGAAACGCTGATATGGGGATTAAACGGAGAGCTTCTGCCAAAATTGATCGTTATCGTCGGACAAACCGCTTCCGGAAAAAGCAAAATGGCCGTAGAATTAGCCAAAAAACTTAACGGGGAAATTATTTCAGCCGACTCCAGACAAATCTACAAGGAAATGAACATCGGCACGGCTAAAATATCCAAAAAAGAAATGAAGGGCGTCCCCCATCATCTTTTAAACATAGTTTCTCCTGATGAAAATTTCACTGTCGCTCAATACGAAAAACTGGCTGTAGATAAAATAAGAGAAATATACAATAATGGAAAAATCCCAATACTGGTCGGGGGGACGGGATTTTACATTCAATCAATAGTGGACGGAATTACCATCCCTAAGGTTGCCCCTGATTGTAAATTAAGAGAAAAATACAATAAAAAATCCGTGGACGAGCTTTTTAAAATACTCAAAAAAATAGACCCTCAAAGAGCCGAGACTATTGAAAGAAAAAATCCTCAACGGCTTATTCGGGCGATTGAAATTGTCTTAAAGACAAAAAAACCTGTCCCTCTTCTTAAGAAAAACAAGCGGTTTGATTGTCTGATAATTGGGACGGAAGCGCCTAAAAATTGCCTGAAAAAAAGAATATCCGAAAGGGTAGACGCAATGATCAGGCGAGGCTTAAAAAAAGAAGCTGATGGATTGGCTGATAAATACGGCTTTGAGATTCCCTCTATGAGAACGATTGGCTATCAGGAGTGGTCCTCCTGTGTTAAAACTACGGAAGATAAACAAAAAGTTAGAGATATTATCAAGTCTCACACTCTCCAATACGCTAAACGCCAGATGACTTGGTTTAAAAGAGATAAAAGAATTAATTGGGTCAAAAATGAGAAAGAGGCGTTCGCATCAGCGAAAAAATTCTTAGCTACCGGCTAAATTATCTCTCAATAACTTTCTAACAATATCCGGATTTGCTTTCCCCTTTGTTTTCTCCATCAACTTTCCGATCATAAATTGAACGGAAGCTTCTTTCCCTTTCTTAAAATCCTCTACAGCCTTCTGATTTTCTGAAATCACTTCCTTGACGATGCTATTCAAATCCCCCTCATCAGTAATCTGAACCAACCCTTTCTCCTTTATGATGAGAGAGGGATTTTTCCCCGTTTCAAACATTTCCTCCAGAATAACCTTGGCAATCGTTGAAGAAATTCTTCCATCTTCAACTGAAAGGATGACCTCGGCAAAATTTTCCGGCGAAGCTTTAAAATCCTTTCCTTCAGTTGACTTAACCGATGAAGACTTATTGAAAAACGACTGCAAGACAGTGATTATGTAATTAGAGGCAAGTTTAATAAAGTTTTTGTCTTCTCTATTCTTTACGGTAGAAACAACTTTTTCAAAATAATCGCCCAAGGATTTATTTGCCACCAAAACTTCAGCAATTTTTTCATCCAAAAAGTAATCTCTCTTAAATCTTTCCCCTCTTTGACTCGGCAATTCCGGCAATTCAGCTTTAATTTCATTAATCAGTTCGGAACTGATTTCCATAGGAGGCAGGTCCGGTTCAGGGAAATAGCGGTAGTCATGAGCCCCTTCTTTTTCCCTCTGACTGAATGTTTTCCCCTTAACTTCGTCCCAACCCCTTGTTTCTTGAATAATTTTTCCGCCGGAAATTAAAACTTCTTCCTGTCTTTTAATTTCATAATCAATCCCCCTCTCCACCGATTTAAAAGAATTGAGATTTTTAATTTCAACTTTTGTGCCTAATTTTTTTAAATCCTTTGTTATGCTTATATTAGCCTCAACCCGCATCTGTCCCTTTTCCATATCAGCGTCAGAAACGCCTATGTATCTCAAAATCAATTGAAATTTTTCAGCAAATTCTCTTGCCTCCTTGGCTGAAGTTATCACCGGTTCAGTTACCAGCTCCATCAAGGGTATTCCGGCCCGATTAAAATCAACCAAAGAATACTCCTGGCCGGCGGAATGAGCCAGCTTGCCGGTGTCCTCTTCCAGATGAATTCTGGTTATCTCAATATTCTTTTCACCAACTTTTAAAACTCCTTTCAAGCACAAAGGCTTGTCGTATTGGCTGATCTGATATCCTTTCGGCAAGTCAGGGTAAAAATAATTTTTTCGGTCAAATTTAGAATCTTCTAAAATTTGGCAGTCCACGGCGAGTCCCGTTTTAATTACTTTTCTGACCGCCTCCTTGTTTATAACCGGAAGCGTGCCGGGATGACCCATGCAGACGGGGCAGATATTAACATTGGGCCCGCCTGCATCGCTATGCGAAGCATTGCGGGCAGGATTTTTCTCGTCCGGATCATTCAAACAACCGCAAAACATTTTCGTTTTGGTCTTCAGTTCAGTATGTATTTCTAATCCGATCACCGGAAAATATTCCATAACATTTCTCAATTTTTAATAACAATAAAATCACATTTCGGAAAGTCCGCTCTCAAACGCTTCTTGAAGCGCTAATGAAATAATATCTTCCAATAAAGAATAATCCCGCTTATCAGCCGATTGCATTGCGTCAACATAACGTTTTCTATCTTCTTCCGTTTCAACTTTAATTTCCAGAAGTGGAAGTCCTAATTTCAAAAATATAAAATTAGTTATAAGGCGAGCCGTTCTTCCGTTATAATCGTTAAAAGGATGAATCCAGACAAACTGATGCTGAGCCCAAGCAATTAAAGATATTACTTCTTTGAAATATTTATTCACTTCTGATTTCGGCGAAATATGCTTCAAACGTTCATTCAAATCATCGCAAAATTGCCTTATCAGAATCGGCACATTGTAAAACTTCGGCGGATGATAATCGGAAACTTCTACTTCAATTTTCCTAAACTCGCCAGCCGATTTCGGAAAAATCCACGCAAAACATTTTTTATGAATGGCCAAAATCAATTCGGAGGAAATCAAAGAATCCTTTTTAATTAAACCCTTGATAAATTTCAGACCCCTCTCTACTCCTTCCGCTTCCAAACGCGCTAATTCAGCGCGCGGAATAATTCCGAATTTTGTTTCCCTGAAACTGGTGGCGTCTTTTGGCCTCGTAGAATCTTTCTTTTTTGCATTTTCCATAATCAAGATTTTAGAATATTTTTAATTTCTTCTCGGGATATCTTTTCCCCTTCCAATTTCATTGTCCGAAATATTACTTCCGGTATTTGTTTTTTAAAAAATTTTTCTTTTTTGACGCTAGAAAGCTTTAAAAAATTATACAAAAGAAAAGCCCTCACAAGTTCTTTGCATTTTTGCGATTTATCAATTTTTTTAACATTACAATTCCTCATTTTCTTTAATTCTATCAACTCTTCTTTGAAAAATCAATTACGCGCATATGCGCCGCAATCGAGCAAAAAAGGAAATAAGGATGTGTTGATGTGTGTTGATGTCTGACGTCAACATCTCGCTTGATGCCACGATTTGTGATTTCAAGCTAACGCCCCTCCCCAACGCCTCACCGCAAATAATTCAAAGGGAGCTTAGCTCCTTTTGTTAGATTTGGGTTTCTTTTTTGTCTGTGGCCACCCTGCCTCCCTGCCACTGCCCGCGATAAAGATTTGCCTCCCCTTTTACCTCGTAAAACATTGCATGAGCCACTCTGGCTCCCATCTCAATCTCCACTTCGCAGGGACCGAGATTAGCGATGCCAAAGGTTAATTCTCCGCAATAACCGGGTGAAGCGTTGCCTGTAAAAATCATCAAGCCGGAGCGGAAAAGGGTTGTCCTTGGACGGAAAAGAATCAAAATATCTTCCGGCGTATTAACTTTTTCTATAGTTTTCATTAAATAATATTTCCCGGGTTTAAAAACAAAGCTTGAAGGTTTTCCGGAATCGTATTTAGCTAAAGATTTTATTTCCGGCGTCTTTCTCTCTTCTACCCCCAGAAAACCTGCTCCTTCCAATTCATATATCTCCCCTATCCGCAAATCAAAACCAGCCCCTTCGGGATTATTCAATTCCCTCTCGCAGAGACCTTCCACTAATTTCTTTTCCTTTACCAATTTATGAAGTTCCTTTATCCCCAATATCATATTTTAACAATATTTTATTTTTTGGAATTGTTTCCTGAATTTAACTACTTGTTTTCTTATTGACTCGGGATTTTCTTTATCTAAAACAACCCCCTTAATAAATCCGGCGATTTTTTTCATTTCCCTTTCCTTCATTCCATATCTTGTCATTTCCTGAGCCCCTAAACGGACTCCCCTCGGATTTTCAATATCAACTTTTCCAACGACGATAATATTCTTATTAGATATAATATTAGCTTTCTCCAATTCTCCGGCGACAAAATCACCTCCTCCTTGACTCTCAACATCCAAGCTTACTTGATGGCTATTGGTAAATCCCCCTTTCTTCCCTATAACGCTGAATCCCAATTTATCAAGTTCTGAGGCCAAGGCCTTAGCGTTCTTTATTATCTGCGCCCCGTAGTTTTTGCCGTATTTTTCCATTTCTTTAAGGGCGACATATAGGGCAGGCACCCGGTGAAGATGATGATTGGAGGAAAATCCGGGGAAAACTTTTTTCTGGATTTTTTTCTGCAATTCTTCGTCAATATTCCCGATAATTATTCCTCCTTGAGGGCCGGGGAAAGTTTTATGGGTTGATGAAGTGATGATATCAGCGCCTTCAGCTAAAGGATTTTGAAAACATCCGGCGATGATAAGGCCGAAAACATGCGCGGCATCATAAACTATTTTAGCGCCGATTTTATCGCACTCTTTTCTTAATTCTTTTATGGGTTGGGGAAATAAAATAACTGAACCGCCCAGAACTATGAATTTAGGTTTTATTTCCGAAATCATTGCCTTGGCTTTTTCCAAGTCCATACCCAATCCTTCTTGATCAAAGGGAAAATGAGAAACATTCAGTCCCAACATTCCGGCCGCGCCGACTTTTTCGTGAGAAACGTGAGAGCCTCCGGCAATACCGAGAGTAATAATATTATCCCCTCTTTCGGCGAGCACGGAAAAAACAGCTAGATTAGCTATTGTTCCGGAAATGGGGCGGATATCAACGAAATTGGCTTTAAATTGCTTTTTAAATTCTTCTATGGTCGCTTCCTCTATCGGGTCAACATATTTTAATCCTCTATAATATCTTTTATAAGGCAATCCCTCAGCATACCGATGCATCAGGTCAGAACAATAACATTTCTCGGCTAAGGGAGACATTACGTTCTCGGAAGCGATTAAATTAATACACTCCTTTCTCCATTTATTGTGTTTTTGCAGAAGAGTTAAAACTTTGTCCATAGAATTAGTATTAAGTATTAAGTATAATGCTTTACCAGCCGAATTCGCTATAAATTATACCACCTAAAATGCATTTTAATGCTTGCCTTGAATGGGGCATAAAGTTTTTAGGCAATTCATCCAAGCTAAACCATTTTAAATCATCGCATTTATTGGGCTCCATTATTTTAGGCTCGCTTTTCCAATTGTTAATTCTAAAATAAATCTCTATTCTTTCTTGATCAGATTGCTTTTTGTGAATTACATGAATCAACTCCAAATCTTTCGGCTCTATATCTATACCAACCTCTTCCTTCACCTCCCTGAAGACTGCCTCACTGAAAGTTTCGCCACTATCAACGTGTCCGGCGGGAAAATCATACTCGCCATCGTGAAACCCCGTATTAAATCTTCTTAAGAGCAGAATGCTATTATTTCTAATCAACACCAAGTATACAGCCGGCGTTATTTTAAACCTCTCCATATTTATAATTTATATTGAAAATTGAAAATTAAAAATTTACGACTATAATTCTCCTAAGGTGGTTTGGAATTTTGATTCCAGGTCTTTCATCATTTCTTTATGGAATTGCTCATCATAATCTTTAGTTAAGGCCTTTATCGCCCCGCAGCATTTATTTTCCAGACAAAATCCGGCCGCAAAGCACTTTGGAGCAATATGTTCAGCCAGCCATCCCAATTTCTTTTTTTTCAGTAAATTCTTAATGGCTATCACCTCTTTGAGACTCAATCTCCTCAACTCTTCCTCAACCGTAGAACAAGTTCTCAAGGGATAATAACCGGCAATTAAGTTGAAAAGATTATAATCCTGAACAACGTCTATTCTCAAACCCCTTGGAATAACAAATATGGCATCTCGCTCCCTTACTCCCATGGAGATCAAACGAGAATAAACTTCCAAAGAATCTAATGCTCTTCCCAAATATCCACATAAGAACTCTTTATTATTCCTGACACTTGGCGGTATGGAAAATACCGAATTAAGGGCATCAATCATTTTCGGGCTGACTTTTTTGTCCTTAATGCTTGTTTTATATTTATTGAAAACTTTAACTGCCCGTTCAGCGCAATAATAGACCGACTCCACAACCATAGGAACCGTCCTGTGCCTTTTCTTATCGCCCCAAACCCTCCAGGCAACCGAAGAAAACATCTTGATATTGGCCGATAGTCCATAGTCCCTCGCTATCTGTTGGCGTTTCTCAAGCAATCCCATCCATTTGTCTTTGAATGTTGTTCTGTCCTTAACAGCCTCCTCAATTTCCTTTTTTAATCCGTCTAATCTTTTTTTCAAGGCCGGCGTAACAACAAAATCGCTGGATACAATTTGAAAATCTTCTTTACTCTTCTTCTTTTTGGCGATGTCTCTGACCAAACTTATTTCTTTCGGATCTCTAAAAATACTGGGGAACGGATAAGTGTTTCTCGGAGCAACCACTCTCGTAGCATATAAAAGATCAACGCCAAATTTCTTTAACTCTTTTCCCACTTCCTTAAGCACCATTCCGATTTCTTCAGGCATCCATTCTTTTTCAACTTCGTATTCCCTTTTCAGGGAAACAATTGATTCTATCGGCAATTGAATTATTCCTGTGCCGTAAATTCCGTATTGAAGTATCTTGCTGGCCTCGTCTTTTTGAACGCCTTGTCCTAAAAGCCAATTGAGGATATTTATATTTTTCTCCGAGGCTATTCTGTAGATTTCAGACGCCTTCTCGTTTTCTGATATGGATGAAGGGTAGACAATGTCATTAATTGTCGTATCGGTTCTTCTTCCTGACGCCATTATAGCTGAAGCAAAAACTATGCCGGTTAATCCGGAGTCAAGAAATTTACTCGCCTCGTAGGAAAAAGACAATACCGGAGTCGTGGACATTGAGGCGTGGCCTATCAAAGACGACTTCCTTAAAATGTTTTTTATTTTATCGTTAAGATTTTCACCTTTATCTGTTATTTCTTTCAGGACATTTTCAATTGATTTTCCGCTAAAAGTAAGGAGTCCGGAAAGAGCGACTATTTCTTGAGGATTTAAAACCCCTGTCTCGTCTTTAAAAACAGGGATGATTCCCAAAAATTTGATTTTAAGATTAGAAGTTGATAAAGACATAGGTTTAGGATTTAGGTTCTTCGCTTAATCTGCTTCCGACAGCTCCTTGCTGTCCGGCGTACTTATGATCTTTCTGCTTCGTATAAATGATTTCAGCCGGACTGGAAAGGGTTTCAAAAGTCATGGCGCAGATTCTCATTCCCGGATACAGAATAATTGGCCTAACGCTCATATTTCCGAATTCCATTACCGCTTTTCCGTGCCATCCTGGATCAAACCTGGCCGCGGTTGAATGGACAACCAGTCCTATCCTCCCCAACGAAGATCTTCCGTCCAAGCGTCCCATTAAGCTATCAGGCAAAATTATATTTTCTTTAGTAACGGCAATGACAAATTCCCTCGGCTGAATTATAAACGGGCAATCATCTTCTATAAAAAATTCTTCCATTGATTCTTCTGAACTTTTACTTTTCCTTACATCAATAAATGAATAATTTGAAGGCTTGAAAATTCTGAATTCGTTCCCCAGATGCATATCCAGAGAACAAGGTCCTAATTGTTTTTCAAAATCAGGAGAAGGTTCTATTTTTATTTTCCCCTCTTCTATATATTTTTTTATATCGAGATCAGATAGAATCATATTCCTTAATTATTAATTATTGTATTTCTATGCCCATGTTCTTGGCTGTGCCCTCAATAGTCTTCATCGCCTGTTCAATGTTATCAGTGTTTAAGTCAGGCATTTTTTGAAGGGCAACTTTCCTAACCTGCTCTTTCGTCATCTTAGCAACCTTCTTCTTATTAGGAGCGCCGGAACCCTTCTCTATACCAATTTCTTTCTTAATGAGCTGAGAGGCAGGTGGCTGCTTCAAAATAAAACTATAAGTCCTATCAGTGAAAACAGTAATCTCCACCGGAATTTTAAATCCAGAGGAAGCTTTTGTAGCCTCGTTAAATTTTTGAATAAACTCGCCGATATTTACCCCATGTTGAGCCAATGCCGGACCAACAGGAGGAGCCGGAGTGGCGCTGCCTGCCGGTATCTGAAGTTTTATAATTGCTTTTATTGCTTTTGCCATATATTTTATACTTTTCTTAATTGTAATGAATCTAATTCAACCGGCGTATCTCTTCCAAACATATTGACCAAAACTTTTACCTTTCCTTTTTCTCGATCAACTTCCGAAACCTTGCCGTCAAAATCACTGAATGGCCCATCGGTAATTTTTACTGCGTCCCCTACATTAACCTCTATCTTATACTTAGGCGTATCAACACCCATTCTCTTCTGAAGAGTCTTTATCTCCTCAAGAGAAACAGGTATTGGAGTCGTTCCTGAACCGACAAAACCGGTCACATTGGGAGTATTCCTAACGACATACCAGGAATCATCAGTAACAATCATTTCCACCAAAACATAGCCCGGATATATTTTTTCTTCAATCATCTTTCTCTTGCCGTTCTTTATTTTAATTTTCTTTTCTCTCGGAACTATGACATTAAAAATTTTATCATCCATTCCCAGGGAATCAACTCTTTGCTGTAGATTTTTCGCCACAGCGTCTTCATATCCGGAATAAGTGTGGATGACATACCAATTTTTTTCTTGTGGTAATTTTTGTTTTGACATGATTCTATTTAATTAAAAACTTATCAAGCAAGAAGCCGAATAGCTTATCAAGCCCCCCTAAAAAAGCGGCTACCGCCACAGAAACGCAGATAACAATCATTGTGTATCTGAAAGTCTCCTGGCGAGACGGCCAATTGACTTTTTTTAATTCAACCTTTACTTCTTTCAAAAAATTAACTAATCTGTTAAAAATATTCATACTTTCTTTAAATTAACGTTATTTAAAAAGCCCCTTTGGGCTTCTTTCCCATGTTATCAAAACGAATTTCCCTTGTCAATTTTCCTCCAACTCCTATATGTCAAGATTCTTGACTCTCTTAGCGTGGGTCTGGATAAACTTCTTACGCGGGGAAACCTCTGAACCCATCAATGTGTCAAAAATCTCATCTGTTTCTTTGCCGTCATCAATATGGACTTGAAGCAAAACCCTGTGTTCGGGATTCATAGTCGTCTCCCATAATTCCTCCGCATTCATTTCTCCCAAACCTTTATATCTCTGAATATCAATGCCGGTTGTTTTTTCCATACCCTTAAAAATCGCTATTTGCTGATCTTCGGTATAAGCGTATTTAATATCTTTTCCTGATTTAATTTTATATAACGGTGGCTGGGCGATATAGACATATCCTTTTTCAAGAATTGGCTTGAAATGGCGGTAAAAGAAAGTTAGAAGCAAGGCTCGGATATGGCTTCCGTCAGAATCAGCGTCGCACATTATAATTATTCTGTGATATCTTAATCGTTCTATATCAAAATCATCGCCAATAGCAGTTCCCAAAGCGATAACTAAATTCCTGATTTCTTTTGATGCCAAAACTTTGTCCAAACGGGCTCTTTCTACGTTCAAAACCTTTCCTCTCAAAGGTAATATGGCCTGAAAATGCCTATCCCTAGCCTGTTTACTTGAGCCTCCGGCAGAATCTCCTTCCACCAGATAAAGTTCTGATTCCTCCGGCTTCCTTGAAGTACAATCTGCTAATTTTCCCGGTAAAGTCAATCCCCTTAAAGCCCCTTTTCTTAAGACCGTTTCTTTAGCTACTCGAGCCGCATTTCTTGCTCGCTGGGAAAGGGCGCATTTTTCTATAATCGCTTTAGCGTCGTTGGGATTTCTTTCAAGAAAATCGGTTAATGTTTCCCCGACAACTGACTCAACCGCTGTCCTCGCTTCCGGATTTCCAAGTTTTCCCTTGGTCTGTCCTTCAAATTGCGGTTCTCTTATCTTTACCGAAATAACAGCTGTTAATCCCTCCCTTATGTCTTCTCCTGTCAGATTGGGGTCTTTTTCTTTGAGAAGATTATTCTTTCTGGCATAATCATTAAATACCCTGGTTAAAGTAGCTCTAAATCCGGTCAAATGAGTCCCTCCCTCTATAGTGTTGATGTTGTTGGCAAAACTCTCTTCGTAACATTCAAATTCTTCAGTATAGCGGAAAGCTGATTCAACAAAAATATTACTCTTCTCTCCTGAACAATAAAAAATATTTTCGTGGCGAGCCGGAGTTTTTCCCGTCAGATATTTAACATAAGATTCAACCCCTCCTTCAAAGTAAAAAGTATAAGAGGCTTCCGGTTTTTCTCTTTTATCGCGAACATCAATCCTTATCCCTTTGGTCAGATAAGCCTGCTGGCGAAGATGCTTTAATATCTTTTTAAGATTAAATTCTATTTCGGGAAAAATTTCCTGATCAGGCTCAAAAATGATTACCGTTCCTGTTTCCCGGGAAGTCCCTATCTTTTGAACAGCTGTTTTCACTTTTCCCTTAACATATTCTTGGGCAACTTTAATTCCGTCTCTGCTGATTTCCGCCCTTAAATATTTGGAAAGGGCGCAGACGACAGAAAGTCCGACTCCGTGCAGTCCGCCGGAAACCTTATAAGCCTCTCCGCCGAATTTTCCTCCGGCATGGAGAGTAGTCATAACTGTTTCCAAAGACGATTTCTTTGTTTGAGCATGTTTTTCTATCGGAATTCCCCTGCCATTATCTTCGCACCTTACCCTATTATCAGGTAGAAGCTCAACGCTGATCTTATTACAAAAACCGGCCATAGCCTCATCCAAGGAGTTATCAAAAATCTCCCATATCAGATGGTGCAATCCCTCCGGCCCTGTTGAACCAATATACATTCCCGGCCTCTTTCTTACCGGTTCAAGCCCCTCAAGAACATAAATGTCCTTGGCGCCGTAATCAGATTTTTTTGCTTTTATATCTTTTTCCATAAAATTAAATATTTACTTTCTCACTTCCCAACCTGCCTCTACTTCCAATCCCTTAACTATTTTAGCATGAATTTCGTCAATTTCCTCTGGGGATAAAGTCCTGTCGCCGGATTGATAAATTATATGGAAAGCAAGATTCTTTTTCCCTTGAGATATATTATCGCCTTCAAAAATATCAAACAAATCAATCTCTTTGGTGACAACACCCCCAAATTGCTTCATCTTGGCAATAACTTCCGCTATTTTTGTTTTTACAGGCACAAGAACAGCCAGATCCCTCATTGCTGAAGGAAAACGGGATATGGGACAATAATTATTCTCTTCTGAAGACAATTTTTGAAGCGCCTCAAAATCAAGAGTGAAAATTGTTAATGGTCGGGAAATTTTCAGCGCTTTTAAAATTCTCGGCAAAAAACCGCCTAAACAACCGACTGCGCTTTGATTAACATTAATTCTTGCTCCGTTTTCAAACTCCTCATAAGACGCGCCGGCTATGCCCAATTTCTTTAAAAGCAAATTAACAACCCCTTTCATTTCGCAAAACCTCTCCCCCGTCATCATCGCGGTTAATATCCTTTCTTCCGTTATTTTACATTTTTCGTTTTTAGTTTTAATTTTTCTGAATACTTTCCCTAATTCAAAAATATTAATTTCATCAAAATTATTCTGATTAGTCTTGATATTTTTCAATAAACTCACCTCTAAAATAGGCCTCAAATATTTTTGCTCGGAGCTCAATGGATTTTCTATTTCCGTCAAATCGGCAGAATTAAATCCGAATAAATCTTTCTCGTCTTCGCTGATAAATGAATAATTAAAAACTTCGGAAAATCCGATTTCCTTCAAAATATCCTTAGCCCTATCTTCCCAAAAAATATTTTCATTCCTTTCTTCCGGTTTTAAATAAACCATCGGCGCCTGAATGGAAATTTTCTCAAATCCGTAAAATCTCCCCGCCTCCTCCGCCAAATCTTCTTGAATTTTTAAATCCTGCCTGAATGTCGGAACCTTGAACAAAACAGAATCCTTATTTTTTTTAACAACCGCTAAATTCAAATTCTCTAAAATTTTAATGATCCTCTCTTCGGTTATTTCAACTCCGAGTATCTTGCCGACTTTCTCAATGTCTAATTTTATCCGCCAAGGATTAACGGGCTTAGGATAAAAATCAATTCCCCCTGTCACCTTCCCACCGGCCAAATCTTGAATCAAGTTAACTGCTTTCCCTATCGCCTCCATTGTCAGATTAGGGTCTAATCCGTGCTCAAAACGAAGAGAAGCGTCTGTCCTTAACCCCAAACTTCTTGAGCCCTTCCTGATGGCTAAACGGTCAAAATTAGCCGATTCTATTAAAATGTTCTTGCTTCCCGAACCGACTTCTGCTTTTTTACCACCCTTGATTCCGGCGATAGCCAATGGCTCTTCTTCGTCAGCAATAACCAAAATACTTTCATTCAACTTATATTCTTTATCATCTAGTGTAGTTATTTTCTCATTAGCTTTCGCTCGTCTTACGATAATTTTTTTTAGAACTTTGAACTTTGAACTTTGAACTTTGAAATTCACGTCTGAGACTTTGTCAAAGTCGAAGACGTGTAAGGGTTGTCCTGTTTCCAGCATCACATAATTTACAGCATCAACCACGCTGTTTATGGAATTGATTCCGCAAAACTGCAATCTTTCTTTTATTTTTATCGGCGACTCCCCTACCTTAACATTTTCCAATAAAATAGCTGTATAGCGCCGGCAAAGATTTTTCTCCTCAACAACAACCTTAAATTTTCCGCCTTTGCCGCGCCGTAGTCCCGCTTTCAGCGGGACGAAGGCGGGTAGCTTTTTCCCCAAGGCAACTGCTAATTCTCCGGCGATTCCCAAATGACTGAAGCAATCAGCTCTATTGGACAAAACCTTAACATCCAAAACCCAATCATTTCCATTTTTTTTGATTTCTTCTACTTCAAAGCTGTGCTTGATCAATAAATCAGCCGTTTTTTGCGGATCAGGCAACCCCTTCACGTATTTTTTTAACCAATTATATGAAAACAACATATTCTAAAATTGTTTTAGGAATCTTAGGTCGCCGGAATTGAACCAGCGGACATCATCAATTTTATATTTCATCATCACCAATCTGTCCAAGCCGAAGCCAAAAGCAAATCCCGTCCATAGCTTAGAATTCACTCCGGCATTTTTCAAAACATTAGGATGAACCATGCCTGCGCCCATCATTTCTATCCATCCTGTTTGCTTGCAGACTCGGCACCCCTTTCCTCCGCAAATTATACAAGAAAAATCAATTTCAAAACTCGGTTCAGTGAAAGGAAAAAAGCTAGGCCTTAAACGAATTTTTACTTCTCTCTTAAAAAACTTCTTCAGAAACTCCAAAATTACATATTTAAAATTAGCGACATTTATATCCTTATCAACCATTAAACCCTCAACCTGATGAAGTTGGAATTCATGAGAAGCGTCTGTGGCTTCGTTTCTATAAACTCTGCCGGGGATGATTATTCTTAAAGGTGGCTGATGCTCTTTCATATAGCGGATTTGAACCGGACTGGTATGAGGCCTTAAAAGCAATCTTTCGGGACTATCCGGATCTATTGCTTTATCGGATTTAATCCAGAAAGTGTCCCAGCCGTCTTTCGCCGGATGGTCCTTGGCGAAATTCAAAGCATCAAAGTTGTTCCATTGCGTCTCTATCTCCGGCCCGTCAGCGACATTAAAACCCATTGATTTAAAAATACCCTCCACTTCCCGGCGAACCAAAGTAATCGGATGCAAATGGCCTATTTCAATTTTTTTGCCGGGAATAGTGATGTCAAGCCATTCTTCTCCGCTCCCTCCATCTTCCTTCGCCTTAATCTCAACCGCTTTGCTTTTTAGAGCTTCTATCAAAAATGACCTCACTTCGTTCGCTTTCTTACCGACTTCAATTTTTTCTTCTCCGGCCAAATCCTTTAAGGAATGAAAAATCTGAACAAGCTCCCCCTGTTTTTTGTCTAAATATTTTTTCTCAATTTTTTTCAGCTCTTCAATCGCTCCGATTGAATTAATTTCTTCCCCTGCCTGTTTTTTTATTTCTTCAAGTTTCCCGATCATATTATACATTTTACCTCTTTCCCAATAAAAAATCTACTGCTTTTGGGAGCCACTGCTCCATTAAATCCGGCCTCTCCATTTGATGGTCTCCGCCCTTAACAATTATTTGATTGCTGAATTTGAAATTCAAACTTTCCCGCGGAACAGCAGGGTCTTTCTCTCCATGGATATGCAAAACCCTATCGTCCAATTCATTAAACTTTGAAGAAAAATCAATATCTTTCCCTAACAAAAAGTGATCTGCGCCGATATAATTTATTTTTGTCATTTTATCTTTTCTTTCGCAATCAGACAAAAACAATTTTTCCCATTCCATCCTTAATCTTCTCAATTTGACCAGCGAGGACGCAAGCGCCTAAACTATGAGCAACGATGTTTATTTTCACATCGCCCATCTCTTTCTTAAAATAATCCAGCGCTTTCATAAATTCTTCTACCTGACTATCAATCTTCATCTGACTGAAATCTCCACCCGATAAACCGCAACCGGAAAAATCGAATCTTAAAGACGCAAACATGTTTTCGGCAAGCTTATCAGCTAAGGCCTTAAATTTCTTCTCTGTCGTGGCGCATTTCTCAAATCCGGAAAGACAAATTACTCCGCCATTAACAATGTCACCTGAAACAATAACCCCTCTAAGGTTTTGCTTTTCCGCGTTTAAAAATTCCACCAACTTCGTTTTCATGATCATGGATTTATTTTTAACTTCCTATGCTCCTGTGTCTTTTTAAAACTTAATTTGCTGATAACTGGCTGGCCTGTTTTTACTTCAATTTGTTTTCTGGCATTGCCGGCAATACCGCCACCGTCTCTCGCTACCTGCCGGTTTTTCGGAAATGTCTTTGGTTGGCGTTTTTTAGAAATCTCCGTAGTCGCTGTTTCCGCCAGCATATTCAAAACTAATTCTAAGTTAGTCATATTGTCCCGCAAATTCTCTTTTTTCAAATCCTTGTGCCTCTTGTAGTCCTTCGTCTTTAATCCCGCCCAAGCAAAAGAAATATCGTCTGTTAATATCGCGAATTCATCATTCGTATTCACGCCTCGCTCCTGCCATTCATTAGTCAAGTCCTTTCTTATTTCAATACTTTTCAAACGCAGATCAACCCAATTTTCAGAATATCCCTTTTTAAGATATGTCGCCAGCGCTCTTTTGATGGCTTTTTCGGGATCTTCGGTTTCTTCCACTCGCTCATAGCCGACTTTAGCAAGCCAAAGTTTAAATGGCTCGGCGTTGGGAGAGGGAATAGATTGGATGAAACGAAACATTGTTTCCGTATCAGTGACATCGATTAAACGCATTTTTCCGTCAGGAGCTATCATCTTCAAGGCGTGACATTTTGTCACGGTTTCATTTCCGCCCTCTTTAAGCAACCTTTCTTTTAACTTCCGCCAATAAGCCACGGGATCAACACTTTTCGTCAAAACCGCTATAATGTCAGAAACCGAAAAATACCATAATTCTTTTTCGTCATCCCAAACCCGGCGAATTTTTTTGCCCTCAAAAATAGCTATCTCCTTTTTATTTTTCATACATTTATTGTATCAAAAATCACCAAAAAGAAAAAACTTCTTTACCGCGGAATGGGGCGATCGTCGCTTTTCGTAATACAACTAAAAACCGTCCCGCTTTCAGCGGGACGGTTTTAAAATAAGAATTATGTCTTAAAATATTCCTTCAACATTTTCATTATCGTTCTTCTTCCATAACCGCCCTTTAAATATTCTTCTCTATTTTTGGCGTCAACTTTATTCCTAAACCCCTCATAAAAAATTAATACGTAGGGGCGGAAAGGTTTTGTCGCTAAACTTTTTCCGCTATTGTGTTCTCCGAACCTCTTTCTTAAATCAGCGGTATACCCGATATACAAACTTCCATTTTTTGAACTTTGAAGAATGTAAACGTAATAAAACATAAATACACAACGTTGCGAAACGCAATAAATTTTCAAAGAAAATTTAAGCGTTTCAGTAGCGTTTAAATTTTTCTTTTAGAAAAATTTATTACGCTGCGGTGCCTTTTGGTTAAAATCCGAACTTTTTTTGACGAAAATCCGGACTGCGAATTTTGAACGCTACGTCCCGCCGCCGCTCGCTAACGCTCGCCACCCCGCAAAAAAGTTTTCTCTGCTTTTTTTGATTTGCGCGCGCTCGTTTTTTTCTTCTAAAAGGAAAAGAAAACTTTTTTGCTGGGTTCTGCTCTGAACGAGCAGGGCGGCGGGGCTTCGCTTCGGCTCGGGCGAGGCGGAATTCCCCCCACACCCCCCTTCCGCCTCGCCCT
>Ga0210051_1000120_pt1 | contig 58461 bp, 58 predicted proteins | sample CryGey092014_all_FD_185464 | JGI IMG/M metagenome (GOLD analysis project Ga0210051, IMG submission 185464) | Groundwater microbial communities from aquifer - Crystal Geyser CG23_combo_of_CG06-09_8/20/14_all (SPAdes) (version 2) | ecosystem: Environmental > Aquatic > Deep subsurface > Groundwater...
CAGTTCGTTCATCCGCCGGGCATAGCGATGGACCAGCAGGACATAGACGATCAGGGCGCCTTGGGCGCCGACCCAGAACGGCAGTGGAAAACCGAAGACACTGATCGCGGCCAGGTCGCGGGCGAACCATACGACCAGGAAGGTCACGCTGAACCAGATGGCGAGCAGGCTAGCGGTTAATCTGAGATTTTTTCGCCAATATTCGCGGCGCTTGTCCATGAATTGTCCAAGTTATGCTCGCGGTGGCTTCCTTAGCGAGTGGGGTGATTTGGGGTTGTCGTTTTGCTTTCCGCCAGGGCGGTCGCGATCAGTATGCCGCCAACCGCGCCGTAGGCCAACCCGGCGCCACCGCCCAACAATAGCAGCATGGGGCGCGCAGCATAAGCCAGCCCGGTGAAAATGGCACCGCTGATGCCGCCCACCAGACCCAGCACCAGGCCTCCCAGCCACGGGTTGCCGGTGCGCTGGGCCGACCAGCCGCCGACCGCCCACAACATGATGGAGTAGATGGCAAAACCCGCCAGGTCGATACGGGCCGAGAAACTGTCGGTCAGGCCCGCGCCGGCGAGCGCCTCGGGCAGTACGGTGGCGGTCAGGCTCAGCCCGGCGAACCCACCCAGAAAGACCGCGCCGGTGGGGCGCAGACGGATGCCCCAAATGCGTGAAACGATAAATTTATTGAACTGTTTAATCATGCCAGGGTTGCGCTCCAGGGTTGAATCCCAAAGATAAAAATGGCGGCTACCGTGACCGGTAGCCGCCATCCGCCCATGCTACCTCAGGTTACGCTAATCAATGACCGGTCGGCGCGGCAACCACGATCTTGCCAGGGTAGCGCAAGTGACCGACCAAGTCCTGGATGTGCTCGGGTGGGGCCGGGGTGAACTTGCTGACCACATAGGTGACCGCGAAGTTCAGCATCGCGCCTACCGTGCCGATGCCTTCAGGCGAGATGCCCATCCACCAGCCATCAGCGTTGTTGGAGGCCGGATCGCCCCACTTGTACCACCAGATATAGGCGGCGGTGAAGACGATGCCGACGATCATGCCGCTGATGGCCCCTTCCTTATTCACCTTCTTACTGAAGATACCCATCAGGATGGCAGGGAAGAAGGAGGCCGCCGCCAAGCCGAAGGCAAACGCCACCACCTGCGCCACGAAGCCAGGCGGATAGATACCGAATAGACCCGCAATCACCACGGCCACACCCGCACCGCCGCGCGCCCACCAGAGTTCTTCTTTTTCCGACATATCGGGTTTGACGATGCCCTTCATCAGGTCATGTGAGACCGCCGCCGAGATCACCAGCAACAAGCCAGCCGCCGTGGAGAGCGCCGCAGCCAGACCACCGGCGCCGATCAGGCCCACCGTCCAGTTGGGCAGTTTGGCGATTTCGGGGTTGGCCAGCACCATGATGTCCTGGTCGATCTTGACTTCATTGGCGCTCTTGGGGTCATCCCATTTGCCTTTGCGGAGCTGCATGATGCCGTCGTCGTTCTTGTCCTTCCAGGCAACCAGCTTGGTTTTTTCCCAGTTCTTGAACCAGGAAGGGGCCTGTGCGTACTCCACGTTGTCAATCGACTTGATGAAGTTGGTACGAGCGAACACAGCAATCGCAGGCGCCGTGGTGTATAGCAAGGCGATGAAAAACAAGGCCCAGCCGGCCGATGCGCGGGCGTCGCGAATCTTGGGCACGGTGAAGAAACGGATCAGGATGTGCGGCAGACCGGCGGTGCCGATCATCAGTGACATAGTGATGAAGAACACATCGATCATCGGCCGCTGGCCGCTGGTATAGGCGGCAAAACCCAGGTCCGTGTTCAAGCTGTTCAAGACATCCAGCAGGTACTTGCCCTGCGTGCCAGGGTCGTTCAGCAGCGCCGCCCCCTCCGCCGTGATGGCTGAGCCATAACCCAGTTGCGGGATCGGGTTGCCGGTGAACTGCATCGAGATGAAGATGGCCGGGATCAGGTAGGCGGAGATCAGCACGGTGTACTGCGCCACCTGGGTGTAGGTGATGCCCTTCATGCCGCCCAGGGTGGCATAGAAGAACACCAGCGCCATGCCGATGATCACGCCGGTATTGATGCCCACGTCCATGAAGCGGGAGAACACCACGCCGACGCCGCGCATCTGGCCCGCCACATACGTGAACGAGACGAAGATCGCGCACAATAACGCGATGACGCGGGCGGTGTTGGAGTAATAGCGGTCGCCCACGAACTGCGGGATGGTGAACTTGCCGTACTTGCGCAAGTACGGGCCAAACAGCATGGCCAGCAACACATAGCCGCCGGTCCAGCCCATCAAGTAGTACGAGCCGTCACGGCCGAGGAACGAGATCAGCCCGGCCATCGAAATGAACGAGGCCGCTGACATCCAATCGGCGCCGGTAGCCATGCCGTTGAAGTAGGGTGGAATCTGCTTTTCCGCGATATAAAAATCGCCGGTGGTTTTGGCGCGCGCCCAGTAGGCGATGTAGATATACAGGGCAAAACTGCCGCCGGTAAGGATCCAGGTCCAGGTAAGAATGCTCATGGTTTGGTCACCTCAAAGTTTGGATGCAAGAGTGTGAGTGCGAGGGCAAGAACGCGATCAGGTTTCATAGACGTCGTATTTCTTGTCCAGGGCATTCAGCCGCCACACATAAGTCCAGATCAGGACCACAAAGATGACCAGTGAGCCTTGGTTGGCAAACCAGAAACCTAACGGGAAGCCGCCGATTCTGTAGGCGTCGAGCTGATCGGCAAAGACGATGCCGCAAAGGTAAGCCACGGTGAACCAGATGGCCAGGTGATAGAAAATAATGAAAAGGTTTTCCTTCCAGTACGCCTGCAATTCCGGGGTTGCATGTATCGACATCACTATCTCCTTCGTTTAAACGGAATAAACCAAGTCAACCCAACCTGTTCATACGACGGCCATAAGGGTATGGCAAAAAACTTACAGTCAACTGACAGTAAAACCCCGTAGCACCGGGATGGCATCCCATCGGCGCAATTCGGGCCGCGTTATTGTTCGGTCGGGATTACATGCCAGAGTGTGGCGTGGTTGCTCGGTACTGCGTCAGATAGGTGTCGCGCAGGCCATGAAAGTCGGCGATCTTTTTCGCCGCCAGGCGCGGCCGCAGGGCCAGCAGCAGTTCGGCCGTGGCCAGGGCGTCGGCCAGCGCGCTGTGACGTGCGAAGTTGCCGATGCCGAAGTGCTTCATCCACTGGTCCAGCGACCGGCACTGGTACCTGAGTTCCGGGTAAAGCGCCGGCGCGATGTAGGCCAAGTCGGCCCAGCCATGATCGAGCTTGAAGCCCAGTACTTTGCGGAGGGCCTTGCTGATCATGGTGTTGTCGAAGGCGACGTGAAAGGCTATGAGCGGATCCTTACCGACGTATTCAAGAAAGACCAGCAGGGCCTCGGCCGGCGGCACGCCGCCGCGTTGGACGTCGTCAGTGATGCCGTGGATCAGTATATTGTCCTTAGCGCTGATCGTTTCTTGTTTCAGGACGATCTCCAGGCCATCCGCCAGGTCGATGCGACCGTGGTTTACGGCGATGGCACCGATGGCGATCAGACGGTCGCGGTTGACATTGAGGCCGCTGCTTTCGACATCGACGACCACATAACGCGCCTGGTCATGAGGTCGGCGGGGGGCGGGTGTTGGTAGCGCTCGCCAGGCTGCCAGCCGCCTTGCCTGTTCGGGCGTCAGTGGCGGCTTTTCGTTACCTAGCAGGCGGCTCAGCCAGTTCATGGCGTCAGACCTGATAGTCCAGTTCCAGTTTGGTCTGGAGCTTGCGGGCCTGGCGGAAGGTCTCCTTGAGAATGCGGCGATCAAGTTGATTCAAGCTGTCCGGGTCGGCGTGATTGCTGAGTGGCAGGCCCTGGCCGCTTTGTTGGTGGTGCAGGCGCAGGCGCAGCAACTGGATGAACAGGAAAGCATCGATATAGGCGTCGGCATCCTGTGCGCGCAGACATTTCATTTCGGCCAGTTCGCGTAGCCGGCCGACCGTATTGGTCTGGCGTCCACCGTTGGCCAGGCTGAAGATGCGGGCGGCGTCGACGAAGGGGGTGATGCCGTTGATTTTGAGGTCCAGGGTATGGTCGTCGCCGGTGATGAAGTCGCGCACCAGGCCGAGCGGCGGCCGGTTTTTCAGGGCGTTGGCGGCCATCTGGTGGAGGAACCGGGTGTTTTGGCGCACCGCCTCGCGCAACCAGTCGCGCAACTCGCCGGCCAGGTGCTCGGCACCATAGAGCGGTCGAAAGTCGAAGAAGATAGTGGCGTGCATCAGGTCCATCGGCGCGCCGTGGTCGATCCAGTCGGCAAAGGTGTCCTGCCATTCCGCCTGCGACAGGCACCATTTCGGGTTGGCGGCCATCACCTGGCCATGGCAGAGCGGGAAGCCGCATTCGGCCAAGGCCAGGTTGACCCGCTTGGCGAAGGGCAGGATGGCTTCACGCAAGGCGCCGGCATCCTGTCCCGCCGCGACCTGAAACAGGATGCCGTTGTCCTGGTCGGTATTGAGCGTCTGTTCGAAGCGGCCCTCGGAGCCCAGCGCCATCCAGCAGAAAACGATCTCCCGCACCGGACTGTCCTTCAATTCCAGCTCGATGATGCGGGTGGTCAAGAGGTCGTTCAGGGTGGAAATGATCTGGGTCAACTGCTCGGCCGCAATCCCCTGGGCCATCATGTTGTGGGTCAACTGCCGGATGTCCTGGGCCGAGCGCTTCAGTGCGTCGAGGTTTTCGGCATTACGGATGTCGCCGCCGATATGACGCAGGCCGACCCGTTGCAGCGAGAACAGGTCTTTCTCTGAGATCAGCCCCTTCAATTGGCCGTTTTCCTCGACCAGGATGTGCCGGAAACCATGTTTAGCCATGACCAGTGCGGCCTCGTAGGCCAAGGCATTGGGCGGCATGGCATAGGGGTCCGGGGTCATCACCGTGGACAACGGCTGGTCGAGATCGGCCCCGGCGAGGGCGACCCGCGCCAGCACATCGTGCAGCGTCAGTATGCCGACCGCGCGGTGCGCCGCGTCCACCGCGACCATGGAGCCGATGCCATTCTTGTGCATGACCTCCAGCACCTCGCGCAGCGGCATGGCGGGCGTGCAAGTGATCGGCTCGCGGCGGATGATCGCCGACAGCGGGCTCGACATCGATTGCTGGTCGCTACAGGACTTGGAGTACTGCGCCTGGATCACCTGCTTGGACTGCTCCAGCAGGTTGGCGATACGGCGGGTGCAAAAGTCGTAGAAGGCCGGGCTTTGTTGCAGCAGGTGATGAAAATCGTCGGCCGACAGCTCGTAGCAGAAGGTATCGGCCCCTGCCCGGTAGGTGCTGGTGACGCCACGTTTGGACAACAGCGCGCCGAGCGGAAAGCATTCGCCCTCGCGCAGTTCCAGCCAGGTGGCGTTTTCCTGCGCCTGGACCACATCCTGCTCGCCCAGGATGACGCCTTGCTTGACGATGAAAAAAGTGTCGACCGGACTCGCTTGTGGGGCGAGGATGATCTCATTTTTGGCGTAATAGCCGACCTTGAGCCGCTCGATCATCCAGACCAGGTGGTCGCGTTCCATCCGGCTGAAAGGGGAAAAGCGGGTGAGGTGGTCGAGGGTGGCGGCGAGCAGTGCGTAAGGTGTGGTCATGGCGGTAGATAGGGTAGTTAAGCCAGCTTTCCAGCATAATAGCCGCTGGAGTTTGCGGCCAATCAACTTACATAACCCTGACGTCCTATGCGCATTTTGATTGTCGAAGACGATGAAGTGCTGTCCGACAGCCTGATCCGGGCCATGGCCGCGGCGGGTTACGCCACTGACCACGTTGCCGACGGTGAGCAGGCGCTGGCCATGCTGCTCGATGGTTGCTACGACCTGGCCATCCTGGACCTCAGCCTGCCGCGCCTGGATGGTCTCATGGTGTTGCGCCAGTTGCGGGCCGCGAAAAAATCCCTGCCAGTGATCGTGCTGACCGCCCGCGACTCGGTCAACGACCGAGTGCTCGGCCTCGATTTCGGCGCCGACGATTATCTAACCAAACCGTTCTCGCTGGTCGAACTGGAGGCCAGGGTGCGCGCCCTGCTGCGCCGGGGCCAAGGCGGCGGCGCAGCTACCCTGGTCTGCGGCAGCCTGGAATTCGACAGCGTTGGCCGCCGGGTCACCCTGGCCGGCGAACCGGCTGAGCTATCGGCCCGCGAACTGGCGGTGCTGGAGACGCTGTTGTTCCGGCAGGGCAAGGTGGTCAGCAAGGAGCAGTTGATCGAGAGTCTGTGCGCCTGGGGCGAGGAGGTGACGCCCAACGCCATTGAGGTCTACATGCACCGCCTGCGCAAGAAACTGGAGCCGGGCGGGGTCGACATTCGCACCGTGCGCGGCCTGGGCTATATGATGGACAAGGTATGAGCGAGCCGTCCCTAGCCTATCCTTTACCGCATACCAGAGACGGGGCGAACGGGTCACTGGTGCAACGTCCCGGCCCGGCCAACGAAGAAGAAACCCTCTTCCTACGCCACCATCTGGTGAACTGGCTGTTCACACCACTCTATCTGCTGCTGCTATTTTCCACCGTGACCGGCTACATCGCCGCGCTCAAGCTGTCCAACCAGCCCTATGACCTGGTGTTGTCCGAACGGGCGCGGCTAATGGCCAGCCGGTTCGACCTGGTCCCTGACGACGCGGCGCCGCGCGCGGCCGATTTGCTGCCCGATGGCGCCGGTCACCTGACCTTCACCCTGTTCGATGCCAATGAGCGGCCGTTGCTGGGTAACGCCAACCTGCCACGTCCGCGCCCGCACGATCTGGCCGTGGACGGCCCCCGGTTGCGCAGCACCACGCTGGGCGGCGAAAAGGTGCGTCTGCTCACCTTGCGCTTCCATACCAGCCGGCGTACCCCCGGCGCCGAATACGCGCTGGTCATGGCGGAGCCGGTCAAGGACCGCCTGTTCCTCGGCCGCAGCATCCTGGGCAACATCGTCATCCCGCAATTCATCTTCATCCTGATTGCCGGTCTCGCAGTCTGGATCGGCCTAAAGCGCGGTTTCGAGCCGTTGGAGCGACTGTGCGGGGCGGTTGCGAAACGGCGCAGCGACGATCTCAGCCCGCTCGACGAGGCCATGGCGCCGGGCGAGGTCAGGCCGCTGATCCGCGAGGTGAATGCCCTGATCGAGCGGCTCAAGGCCATGATGGAACAGCAGAAACGCTTTGTCGCCAATGCCGCCCACCAGTTGCGCACCCCCTTTGCCGGCCTGCGCGCGCAAGCCGAACTGGCCAAACGGGAAACAGCGTCGCCGGCGGTGAAAACAGCGATGGAGGGTATCTGCGCCGGGGCCGGCCGGTGCAGTCGGCTGGTCAACCAGTTGCTTACCCTGGCCCGTAACGATCCCGGGGCGCGCAACGACGAGGCTATGTCCGATCTGAACCTGTACCGGATCGCTCAGGAAACGGCAATGAATTGGGTGCCGGAGGCGGTCAAAAAAGACATTGATCTCGGTTTCGAGGGCGCCAAAACCGAACTGCCGCTGTGCGGCGACGAGGGCGCCTTGCACGACCTGATCGATAATCTGCTCGATAACGCCATCCGCTACACGCCGTCTGGCGGTCACATCACCCTGTGTACCGGTGATGACTGCGGGGTCTGGCTGAGCGTCGAGGATAGCGGCCCGGGTATCCCGGCGCTGGAGCGGAGCCGGGTATTCAACCGTTTTTACCGAGTGTCCGGGTCTGGACAGCCGGGCAGCGGCCTGGGCCTGGCGATCGTCGACGAGGTGGCTCAGCGCCATGGCGCGACGGTGGCGATCGGCGATGCCGAGGGCGGCGGGGCCGTATTCATAATTCGTTTTCCACCACAATCCAGTAAAGACGCTGGATTTCCTTGATCCAAGGCGTTGCGCTAAGATACAGCCATAATCGATAACTAAAGAAACCGACATGAATACCATCCAAGTCCTTATCGTCGACGACCACCCGCTGATCCGGCTGGGGGTCCGCCGCGCCCTGGAAAGCACGCCCGGACTTGCGGTCGCGGGCGAATGCGCCGATCTGGCCGCCGCCCGCGACTGGCTGAACAATAACGGCAAGGCCGACATCGCCATCCTGGATCGCAGCCTGCCGGATGGCGACGGCCTTGATCTGGCGCCATTGTTCAAGGCGGCCGGCATGAAGGTTATCGTCCTGACCGTCGAGGATGCCGATGAGGAAATCCGCTCGGCGATCGCGGCCGGCGTCGATGGCTATTTACTCAAATCGTCCGATACCGACCAGATCGGCCATGCCATCGGCATGGTGTTGCAGGATACCGGCGCCTTCCCGCCGCAGGTGCTGAAAAAACTCTATCGGCCCGGTGGCGAAGAGCCGCCGCCGTTAACCCGGCTCTCGCCGCGCGAGCTGGAAATCGCCGAATACGTGGCCCAGGGCTATAGCAACAAGGTGATCGGGGCGAAGCTCAACTTGAGCGACAACACCGTGCGTAACCACCTTGCCAACGTCATGCAGAAGCTCCATTTCCACAATCGGGTACAGGTAGCCACGTTGGTCCTGCAATACATGAGAAAGACCCGCCGGATCTGAGCCCGCCCACCCGACCCGACCATCAGCACCATCATGTCATGCCCCAAATGCGCGAGTCGAAAGCGTCGCCGCTGGCCCTGGCTCCTCGCCTTGCTGGCCTTGGCCGTCGTCCTGCTGGCGCTGGTGACCTACAGCGCGTAATCAGTCTGCGCCCCAGTATGGGGTAGCGATCCCCTGGCCCAGATCGGCCTCTGCCAGACGGCGCCGGACTGCCAGCAGTTTCTCGATCAGCGCCGGTTCGGCGCGGCCATAGGCCTCGGCATCCGGGCTGCGCTTGACCACTACCCCGAGCACCTCGGTGATGGCATTGCCGATGGAATTCTGGCTGATGGTGACGATCAGCTTGCCGACATCATTGCGGTAAATGAGCTGTTTGAAGGCCGGTTGCCAACGGATCGAATTGGCATATTTGGCGTCGGTGATGCAGCGGTCGCGCACCCGCTTCGCGGTCTTCAGAAAATCGTTGTCAAACAGCAGCTTGTTCTCCACCAGATCGGGAAAGTAGACATCGCGCGGCATCGCCGAGTTGCGTGTCGATACCTGGCCGAAGAACACCCGGTAGAAATCCAGGAAGCCTTTCAGTATAGCGTCGTATTCCTGCCAGAAACGAACCTCCTTGAGCGCCGCTACCCCGCCCGTCACCTCCCAACTGGGCAGCCCTTGCGGATAGCCGGTCAGTGCGATCCGGCAGGAGCCGGATTGGCAAGGCCGCAGTATGCGCAGGTCCAGCTCGTTGAAAAAGTTGCGGTAGACCTCGCGCATATAGGCCTGGAACAGGGAGTTCTGACCACCGTCAGTCAGGTTCGGGTTGTGCGGGTCGGCGCTGGGCGCGGCGCGCAACTCGGCCTTGTCGAAGGCCATGAAGTGGTTGTGCAGCATCCGGATGCTGGGCACACCAGGCGAGGTCAACGGCCAGGTCGCATCCAGACTGGCCTCGCCGGCCAGCAACAGGGCCTCGTCCGGGTCCGGGTATTGTTCTAGCAGATACTCGATAATGATCTGATTCATCCGGTTCCAGACGTGCTTCACTGCGTCCGGCACCTGGGTGCGGCGCACCGGCCGACCGAGCGGGTCGAGTATGCTGCGGGAGGTGTTGTAGATGATTGAGGTGTCGAATGCGTTGCTGTGACCGAGCGCTTTCCGATACAGCAACAGACCCTCCGGGTTCTGCAACAGGCCGTTGTTATGCACCAGGTCGTTCAGGTTCTCGGTGCTGTTGAAAAACTCGTTCGGCTTCATCCCGTCCGGGACCTCCAGCGGTATCGGACGGAACGGGGTAACGATCTCTCTTGGGCAGGATTGCATGGCTTACACCTTGTGGTATTCGTTGAAATAGGTAAATCTGTCTACCGAAAAGACAGAAACGCGGCTATACCGTCGTCTGCTGGTCGGCCTGTTTGCGCATTGTCCCCGCGACCAGCTTGTATTCGTATAGCCGACAGTCCAGGGGCCCGTTGTGGAGCGGGATGCGACGGCTGGCCGCAAGCCGCATATGCTTGGGAAATTCAGGGTCGGCCGAGATGAAATAGGCAGACCAGCCAGAAAAATGCTGCTTCATTGCGCTGCCCAGATCGGCGTAGAAGGTGGCGTCAGCATCCAGGCGTACGCCATAGGGCGGGTTGCTGACGATGAACCCGGCAGCGGCCGGGGCCGGTATTTCCATGACGTTGCCTTCGCGCAGGGTGACGCAGTCCAGCAGGCCGGCCTCCTTGAGATTGAGGCCAGCGGCGCGGACCATATTCGGGTCGATGTCGCAGCCATAGATCGGTAGCCCGCGTTTTTCGCCTTGCGCGGCCTCAGCGTCCTTGCGTAACCGGGTCCATTCCACCTTGTCGAAGCCGATCAGGTTCTCGAAGGCGAAGTGCCGTTTCAGACCCGGCGCCATGTTCAGGGCGATCATCGCGGCTTCGAGCAGTATCGTGCCGCCGCCCATCATGGGGTCCAGCAACGGCTGCTCTGGGGCCCAGCCAGACAGTCGCAACAGGCCGGCGGCCAGGTTTTCATTCAGAGGCGCGGGCGAGGGTTCGACCCGGTAGCCGCGCCGGTTGAGCGGCTCGCCGGACAGGTCCAGGTACAGGGTGTAGGCATCCCGGTCCAGGTACAGCAGGATGGGGACTTGCGGCGAGCGGGCGTCGACGTTTGGGCGCAGTTCCAGGTCTTCCCGAAAGCGGTCGCAGACCGCGTCCTTGATCCGCAACGTGGCAAAGTTGAGGCTCTTGAGCGGACTGATATGGGCGACCGTCCGGATGGCGATGGTGCGGTCCACCGCGAACCAGTCCGACCAGGGCAACCGGTGCGCGGCTCGGTACAGGTCGTCTTCGTCGCGGTAACTGCCTTGATCCACCTGCCACAGTACCCGAATCGCCAGCCGGCTCCACAGGTTGACCTTCCAGGCCATGGCCAGGTCGCCGCTAAATTCGACGCCACTGGCGCCCGGGGCAACCTCTGTGGCGCCCAGTTCGGCCAGTTCCCGGGCCAGCTCGGCCTCCAGCCCGCGCGGGCAGGGGGCGAAGAATTTGAGCTGGGACGGCGCCGGGGGCGGACTGCGACGCCGGGGCGCAGCAGCACCAGGACCGGCGTCCTTGCTTGATTTTACGGAGGTGGCGGGCGGGCGTTTCTCTCCCCGCCCTTTGGCGGCGGCCAAACTGGCTGGACCGCGCCGCTTGGCCTTCTCCTGGTCCGCCGGGGCCGGCTCGGCGGCGCTGGCGGCCGGCTTGCTCCTATCCCGCTGTAACTGGCTCCAACGGGCGGGCTTGTGTTTGCGGTCGGTCTTTTCGCCTTCGGGCTTGGCGCTCAGGGTGAGTTTTTTGCGTGCTGGTTTTTCTTCGGACGATGACATATCGGTTTGCTTATTAAGTTATCTGGGTGCCTGGCGGGCCTCTTCCAGCAGCTTGTCCATCTCGCGCCGGTAGTAGACATAATCCATTTTCGGGCAAGGCGCCCCCAGACGAGTGGCGACGGCCGAGATCTGGCCGCGGTGATGGGCGTAATGGGTGTACAGGTGGGTCAGCAAATCGCGAATCCGCATGGTCCCGGTTTGGCCGTCGCTGCCGACGAGATTGACTTCGCCCTCGAAGAAACCATCCGACTGGGCTTCGAGCCATTCCTGCTGACGCCGGGTTTCGCGGCGCAGGGCGTTTTGCAGTTCGCGCCAGAGCGGGTGCCCGATCTCCCGCGAATTCACTTGCGGGCTTGCGCCTTGCAGGCGGGCAAACCAGAGTTGGCTGACCGCCAGCATGTGATCCACGGTGCCGTGGATACTCTTGAAGAACAACCCCTCGTCCCGCTCCAATGCCTCCGGCTTGAGGTGCCCGAGCGCATCGAACAAGACGTTGTCGGCCCAGTTCTGGTAGTCGGCCTGGACCACGAAATAGCTTTTCCAACCATACATTTCGTTCTTCCTTCAGGGCTCGATGTTAGGCGGCGTCGACTTATCCGACCAGTCTAATCGGCCAGCCATGGCCTGGGTCAGGCTGGCCCGGCCTGCGGCGTCGATGCGTAGTGCCTCGACGATACCCATTTTACTGGCCAGCGCCCGCCACCCGCCCGCGCTGCCGATGAAGATCGGCTTGCTGGCCACATCCGACAAGACGCCCGCATGGGGACCGTGGGCGATGATGGTGACCGCCTGGGTACCCTGCGCCGGCCAGCCGGTGCGCGGGTCGATCAGGTGGCAATAACGCACGCCGGCCAACTCGAAATAGCGCTGGTAATCGCCCGATGTGCCGATCGCCTCGCCGTCATGAAGTTCCAGTGTAGCAATCGCGCCGGCCTGGCGGGGATGCTGGATGCCAACCTTCCAGGGCCGGTTGTCATGCTGGCCCAGAGCGATGATGTTGCCACCGATATTGATGAGTGCGTTGTTCACCCCCTGGCTGCGCAGATAAGTTGCTGCCAGGTCGAGGGCATAGCCCTTGGCATAGCCGCCCAGGTCGATGCGTAGCGCCGGGTTGAGAGCGCGGAAATGAGTGCCTTCGATGACCACATCGCTCATCCGTGGATTGGCTTTTATCAGGCGGGCGATCTGGGCCGGGTCAGGCCGATGCGGCACGAAGGTGTCCGACTGGAAACCCCAAAGCCGGATCAGGTTGCCGATGGCCGGGTTGAACAGCCAGTCGCCCTGGGCCGAATAGCGGCTCGCATCGCGCAGGATGGCCGCCAGCTCGGGCGACAGTGTGCCGGTGACAGGCGACTTCGCCAGTTGCTCATTGAGTCGTTGCAGATCGCCCGGCTCCCAGGCATGTAGCTCATGGTGCAGGCGGTCGAATTCGGTTAACACATGGTCGACGACCTGGCGGGCCTTGGCCTCCGGTTCGCCGGCGATGGTAATGTCGACCAGGGTGCCGAAGACATAGGCCTGTTGCTTGTAGGGCGGCGGATGGCCGCAAGAGGCAAGTAACAGCATGGCCAGTGAAAAGTGAAAAGTGACGAAAAACCGCCACCAATGCGAACAAGTCATCATGCCCCGCTCACCGTTTGTTCCAGCGCATCGATGAACCGGGCCGCGACATCGAACCCAGTCTGGTTGGCGATCTCGCGGAAACAGGTCGGGCTGGTGACGTTGATCTCGGTCAGCCAGTCGCCAATCACATCCAGACCGACCAGCAGCAGACCTTCGCTCTTCAACAGCGGACCAAGCGTCTTAGCGATCTCGCGGTCGCGCCCGGTCAGCGGCCGGGCCACCCCGGCGCCACCCGCCGCCAGATTGCCACGCGTCTCGCCCAGCGCTGGAATGCGGGCCAGGGCATAGGGCGCCGGCTCGCCGTCGATCAGCAGGATGCGTTTGTCGCCATCGGCAATCTCCGGGATGAAACGCTGGGCCATGATCTGGCGTGCGCCCAGGCCAGTCGCCGTTTCCAGAATGGCGCTCAGGTTGGGGTCGCCGACGCGCAATCTGAAGATACCGCTGCCGCCCATGGCATTGAGCGGCTTCACCACGATGTCGCCCTGCTCGGCCAGGAACGCCCTAACCTCGGCGCCCTGGCAGGTCACCAGGCTCGGCACGGTAAATTGCGGGAAGCGGGCGATGGCCAGCTTCTCGTTGCAGTCGCGCAGGGCACGCGGCCGGTTGAACACCCGGGCGCCGTCCCGTTCCGCCATTTCCAGCAGATAGGTGGTGTTGAGATAGGCCTCGTCGAAGGGTGGGTCCTTGCGCATCAACACGGCATCGAAGCCAGCCAGCGGCCGCCATTGCGGCTCGGCAGCGGCGAACCAGTCGGGCGAACGGCCGGTCAGGGCGACGGCCCGGGTCAGACCCGATACCCGACCGTTACGCCAGATCAGGTCGGCCGGCTCACAGGCCCAAACGGCATAGCCCCGCTGAACCGCCGCCATCATCATGGCGTAGGTCGAATCCTTGTAGACCTTGAAGCTGACCAGTGGGTCGGCGACGAACAGCAGTTTCATGGCGCGGGCGAGTGGAACTCAGGGTCGGTGTCTTCCAGCTCGATCGCCGCCGCCAGGGCGGCCAGGCGGGCCAGCACGCCGTAGGTGTAAAAACGGTTGACCGGGGCATCCGGCCGTGCACTGGCATCTGGCAGGGTACAGGCCGCCTCGAAGGCCAGCGGCACGAAGCTCATACCGGGGGCATTCAGGTTCTCGTCCATGCCGCGGCTGGTGTGAACCCGATAAAAGCCGCCGATAACGAAGTGGTCGATCATATAGATCACCGGCTCGGCTACCGCGTCATCAATCGATTCGAAACTGTAGACGCCTTCCTGCACCAGTACCTGATCGACTGACAGGCCCTCCTTGACCACGGCCATCTTGTTGCGGGTCTTGCGATTGAGATCGCGCACATCGTCCACGCTGCGGGCGGTTAGGATGCCCATGCCGTAGGTGCCGGCGTCGGCCTTGACGATGACGAAGGGCGCCTTGTCGATGCCATATTCCTGGTACTTCAACTTAATCCGTTTGAGTAGCGCGTCGACATTCGAGGCTAGGCACTCCTCGCCGTCGCGGGTCTGGAAATCCACCGCACCGCAGACCGCGTAATAGGGGTCGATCAGCCACGGATCGATGCCGACCACCTGGCCAAAGGCCTGCGCCAGATCGGCATACGCCCGGAAATGGTTCGACTTGCGCCGCACCGCCCAGCCGGCATGAAGCGGCGGCAACAGGGTCTGGTCCGGGTCGAGACCTTTCAGTATGTCCGGAATGCCGCCCGACAGATCGTTGTTGAGCAGCACCGCGCACGGGTTGAAACCCTCGACCATGAGCCGGTCGTCGACCCGTTTGACCGGTTCGAGTTTCAGCACGCCGCCGTCCGGCAAGTCCAGTATCAGCGGCTCCTTGAGGTCCGGGATCAAGCTGCCGATGCGCACCGTGAGGCCGGTCTTGCGGATGATCTCGGCCAGGGCCGCGACATTCTGCAAATAGAACAGGTTACGGGTGTGGTTCTCCGGAATAATCAAAAACCGCTGGGCCGAGGCGCACATCTTTTCCACCGTCACCTGAGCGGCCTGCACCGCCAGGGGCAGAAAGGCCGGGTTCAGGTTGTTGAAGCCGCCGGGGAACAGATTGGTATCGACCGGCGCCAGCTTGAAACCTGAATTGCGCAGGTCGACCGAGGTATAAAACGGTGTGGCGTGTTCCTGCCATTGAGTGCGGAACCAGTGTTCAATGGCCGGTTGAGCGTCGATGACCCGTTTTTCCAGGTCCAGCAGAGGACCGGACAGCGCCGTGGTAAGGTGAGGAACCATAATGACTCGTTAAAATGCCGTGTTCCGATTGTAATGCAAGGCCGGCCGCCGCTACCGTGTTCCATATCGTCCTGTTCCAACCCGAAATACCGCCCAATACCGGCAACATCATCCGCCTGAGCGCCAATACCGGTTGCCGGCTGCATCTGATCAAGCCGCTGGGCTTCGAATTGACCGACAGACACATGCGCCGCGCCGGACTGGATTATCACGAATATGTTGACCTCCATATTCACGACCACTGGGATGCCGCCAAGGCCATCCTGCCGCCGACCCGCTATGCCTTCACCACCAAGGTGTCGCACCCCTATCACAAAGTCGTCTTCAAGCCAGGCGATGTCTTCGTGTTTGGGCCGGAAACACGGGGGCTACCCGAAGACGTGCTGACCGACTTCCTGCCGGAGAACCGCTTGCGGCTGCCGATGCTGGCGGGCCAGCGCAGTTTGAACCTGTCCAATGCCGTGGCGGTGACCGTGTTCGAGGCCTGGCGACAGTTGGGTTTCAGCGGTGGAATCTGATCGTTAAAACGACCGTTGGACGAGGCCGCTGCTCGCAAAATTCGGCTGGGCGAGGACAGATTTTGCCGGTCAATAGTCGTTCTATTGACCAAAAAAAGCGGCGGAATATGGACCGTTCCGACGGTTTTGCAGCCGATTTTCTTAAGTCTGACAGACTCCTAGAGGCTACTCGTCCTTGATGTCGCGGTTCAATAGCGCCGCGACCGCTTCCTTGGGCGGCTGCTCCTGTTCCAGGATGCCGCGCACGGCTTCGGCGATGGGCATGTCCACGTTCATTTCCCGCGCCAGTCTGGCGACTTCGCGCGCCGTGGTGACGCCTTCGGCGACGTGGCCGAGTTCGCGCAGGATACCTTCCAGGCTTTCGCCCTGGGCCAGTTTGAGTCCCACCTGGCGGTTGCGGGACAGGTCGCCGGTACAGGTCAGTATCAAGTCGCCCATGCCCGACAGGCCCATGAAGGTATCCAGCCGACCGCCCAGACGCAGGCCGAGCCGGGCGATCTCGGCCAGGCCACGGGTAATCAGCGCGGCCCGGGCATTGAGACCGAAGCCCAGGCCGTCGGAGATGCCGGCGGCGATGGCGATGACGTTCTTGACCGCGCCGCCGACCTCGACGCCGATCAGGTCGTTACTGGAGTAGAGACGCATCCGGAGACGGTGCAGATCGCGGGCGACCTGGCGGGCGAATTCGGCATCGAGCGAGGCCACGGTCAGCGCCACCGGCTGACCCGCCGCCACTTCCTGGGCAAAGCTGGGTCCGGACAGGGCCGCAGCGTCGGCATGTTCCGGCCATTCCTCGGCCAGGACCTCGTGGGGCAGCTTCATGGTGCCGGTCTCGAACCCCTTGCACAGCCAGATCAACGGCGCGGCTGCGCCGTGACCACGCAACTGCCGTAACAGATCGCGATACCCCGAGGTTGGCACGGCGGCGATGAGATAGTCGGCGGCACGGATCGCGACCGATAAATCGGACTGGATGTCCAGTCCGGCCAACTGGGAGCCCGGCAGGTAGCGGTCGTTGGTCCCACTATGAACCATCCGCTCGGCCTGCTCGGGGTTGCGGGTCCACAATGTCACCTCGGCGCCGCCACGCAGTTGCATGGCCAGGGCTGTGCCCCAGGCGCCGGCGCCCAGAAGCGCTATTTTCATGGCGAATCAGTCGGTTTTTGGTTGAGCCTGAGCTTGAGCCTGCGCCCGTTGCTGTAGATAAATCGCCTCGAAATTGACCGGCTGTAGATAGAGGGCCGGGAAGCCGGCGCGGGCGGCGGCATCGGATACCGTCTCGCGCAGATAGGGAAACAGGATGTTCGGGCAGCCAACCGCCAGCATCGGCTCCAGCGCTTCCTGGGGCAGGTTCTGGACACGGAAGATGCCGGCCTGATGGGCCTCGACCAGGAAGGCGGTCTTGTCGCCGATCTTGGCATTGACCACGGCGGTCAATGTGGTCTGATAGATGCCTTCATCGACCGCCTCGCTTTGATTGCGCAACTGCACGTCGATCTGGGGCGGGGTTTGCTCCAGAAAGATTTGCGGGGCGTTGGGCACCTCGACCGACAGGTCTTTCAGGTAAATTTTTTCGATATTGAATCCAGGCGCGGCGGCTTGCTCTTGTTCGCTCATTTTGTCTTCCAGGTCAGTACGGGTGTAAACGTGGCATTATACCGATTACAGACGCTGCCGAAGCCAGGCGGCCAACTGCGGCCCGGCCAGGGCGCCGGATACTCGGTCCAGTTCGCGACCGCCCTTGAATATCGCCAGGGTGGGGATACTACGGATGTTGTAGCGCGCGGCCAGACTCTGCTCGGCCTCGGTGTCGACCTTCACGAAGCGCACCTGCCCGCCATATTGACCGGCCATCTGGCTAAAGGTGGGGGCGAACTGCTTGCATGGACCGCACCAGGGCGCCCAGAAATCGACCAGCACGGGCAAGCCGTCTCGGGTGATAAAACGCTCGAATGTCGCAGCAGTCAGTACGATCGGTGCGGCGGGCAGTACGGCGCCGCCGCACTTGCCGCATTTCGGGTTATCGCCGAGGCGCTCGGCCGGGACCCGATTGACGGCGCCACAGTTAGGGCAAACCAGTTCCATGATGCACTCCTGAAAAACGTATCAGAAGTGAAGTGGCGCCGAAGCGCCCGATTTCAAGCCGCCAGCAAGGGGTCGAGACCACCGCCCGAGTCAAGCGCCGAGAGATCGTCGAAGCCGCCGACATGACGATCGCCGATGAAAATCTGCGGCACGGTGCGGCGGCCGGTAATTTCGATCATCGCGTCGCGTTGCGCCGGATCAAGGTCGATGCGGATCTTTTCGATCTCGGTTACGCCCTTATTGCCGAGTAACCGCTCGGCCATCTGGCAGTAGGGGCAGGTTGCGGTGCAGTACATCTTGACGTGGGGCATCTCAGCGCTCCTTGGGGAAACCAGCCTGTTCCCAGGCCATGATGCCGCCGCTCAGGTTGCTGACATCCTCAAACCCGGCCTTGCGCAATATGCCGCAGGCATGACCGGAGCGGTTGCCGCTACGGCAGACCGCGACGATGGGCTTGCCCTTGTACTTTTCCAGATCGGCCAGGCGGCCTTTCAACTGACTGAGCGGGATGTGTTTGGATTTCGGGATGTGGCCATCGGCGAATTCCGAGCTCTCGCGCACATCGAGCATCAGCGCATCGTTGTTGAACAGCCTGACCGCATCCTGGGGACCAACCTGCTTGACGCCGGACAGGCGGCCCATCAAGCTGCCGCCGACCAGCATGTAGCCGGATACCAGCATCAACAGGATCAGCCAGATGTTTTGTTGGGCGAATTCCATCCCATTCACCTCCAGGTAATTAAGAACGCAGGGATTCTACCCTAGCGGCTGCAAGTGCCGTCGCCGGACTTGAGGCCCAGCTTCTTGAACAGCAATGCCGGCGGGCAGAAGCCGGTGATGCCGGACTGGAGCAGGTTGAGGCCGATGAAGACGGTAAACCATAGCCAGGACAGATGGCCGAGGTCGATCTGGCCGCTGAAATGGGCCAAGGCCAGGGACAACAGGATCATGACCCCTGCCATGATGCGGATCGCGCGTTCGACGGTCATTGGTGTTTCTCCTCGCAAAAGAATTATGTGGTTTGTTGACGGCGCTGCCACAAGTAATAGACCAGCGGGATCACCACCAGGGTCAAGGCCGTGGATGCGAAGGTACCGAAAATCAGCGAAACCGCCAAGCCCCCGAAGACCGGATCGGTAATCATGATGGCCGAGCCCAGGATAATCGCCAGGGCGGTCAACAGGATGGGCCGAAAGCGCACCGCGCCGGCCTCGACGATGGCCGTTTCCAGGTCGTAGCCGCGCTTGCGGTAATCCAGTATGAAGTCAATAAGCAGCAATGAGTTACGGACCACGATGCCGGCCAGGGCGATGACGCCGATCATCGAGGTGGCGGTGAAGGCCTGGCCGGTCGCCCAGTGGCCAGGGAATACGCCGACCAGGGTGAGCGGGATCGCGCCCATGACGATAAACGGCAAGGCGAAAGACTTGTAGTAGCCAACCAGCACCAGGTAGATCAGGACGATGGCGATGATGAAGGCAGAACCCAGGTCGCGGAACACGTCCAGGGTCAGGCGCATCTCGCCGCCCCAGAGCAGGGTGTTTTCCACTACATCCTTGGGGCTGGCCTGGGTAAAGCCGAGGTTGCCGGTAGCGAAGCTGACGCCATTGGCCAGCTTCTGACCGTCGAGCCGCTTGTCCAGAGCCAGCACGGCATAGACCGGACTGGACTTAAGCAACTCGCCGCCGACCATGACCATGGGATGCTGGTCGCGGTCATAGATCGGCTTGGCGACGGTCACTCTGGTCACCGTGGCAATGGCCGACAGCGGTACCTGCTTGCCTTGCGGGTTGGCGATTCGCAGGCTGAGCAGGGTATCGGGCGTGGTGCGCAATTCACGCGGCAGACGCACCTGGATGTCCACCGGCTCGCGCGCGTCGAGCGCGTGAAGGGCGCCAATATTGAAGCCCGAGACGTAGTTGCGCAGCAGCTCGGCTACCTGACCCGGCGCCACGCCGGACAGCAGTGCCTTCTCGGTATCGACCTTGACGTCGTAGCCGTCGGCGTTGGCGGTGACCGAATCGTCAGCATTGGTCATGCCGTAGACGGTCTCGAAATCCTGCTCGACGATGGCCGCCGCCGCGCGCAGCCGGTCATAGTCTGGGCCATACAGCTCAGCCAGCACCTGGGCCTGAACCGGCGGTCCGGGCGGCGTTTCATAGAGCTTTATTTTGGCCGAGGGGAAACGCTTGCGCAGCGCCATCAACTGGCCATTCAACTCGTTGGCGATCTCATGCGATGAGCTGTCACGCTCGTGCTTGTTGACCAGATTAACCCGAATCTGGGCCAGATTCTGGCCCTTCTTTATCAGGTCGCCACGCACCAGGGCGGCGAAATCGATCGGCGCGGTCATGCCGAGGAAGGTCTGGTAGTCGGTTATATGGGGATGCACAGCCAATATCCGGCCGACCTCGCGCGCTACCTGGTCGGTTGCCGCCAGGGCCGTACCGGCCGGCATATCGACCTCCAGCAGCATGGTGTTGGTGTTGTCGTTGGGCAGCATCTTCAGCTCGACGCCCAACATCGACAACGGCCCGTTCAAGCCCGCCGGACGGATGAACTGCCAGGCCGGCATCAGCATGGCGCCAAGTAGCAACGCCGACACGACCAGGAAGATCAGGTTACGTTTGGCCGGCGACGCGATCAGCGGCGTTAGAACCGCGACATAGGCACGATGCAGTGCGTCCTGTGCCGATGCGCCTTCATCTTCCAGGCTGGGCTTGCGCGCGGCCTCTTCGCGGGCCGCCTTCTTGGCCAGCCACAGGTTGGCGGCCCAGGGTACAACCATGTAGGCGATGATAATGGAGGCGATCATGGCGACCGGCACGTTGAACGGGATCGGCGCCATGAACGGCCCCATCATGCCGGTCACAAAGGCCATGGGGATGAAGGCCAGGATCACGGCGACGGTGGCAACGTTGGTCGGGTTGCCGATCTCGTTGGTGGCCTCGATCAGCACGCTGCCGAAGTCCTTGCCACCCGTGCCGTGATGCAGATGGCGGTGGATGTTCTCGATTACCACGATGGCCGCGTCGACCAGCAAGCCGAGCGACAGGATCAGCGCGAACAGGGTGATGCGGTTGATCGTCTGACCGAAGGCCAGGCCGATTGCCAGGACCACGAACAGGATCAACGGCACCGTCAGGGTGACGATGCCGGCCTCGCGCCAACCGAGGAAGATGACCAGGATGACCACCACCGAGCCGATGGCCAGCCCCAAGTGCGAGACCAGCTCGTTGACCGCCTCGTTGGCCTTCTCGCCGTCGTTGCGGGTCACGGCGACCTCGATGCCGGCCGGGATGGCCTGTTTTTTCAGGTCCGCCAGCTTGGCCAGTACCGCGTCGGCGACAACCACGGCATTGGCGCCGGCCTTCTTGGCGATGGCCAGGGTCACGGCCGGGTTCTCACCATGGCCGGACTTGCCCAGGGCCTGGCCCCAGGCGAAGCGCGTGGTCTCTTCCAGCTCGCCCGGCCCGTCTTCGATCTGCGCCACATCCTTCAGGTAGACCGGACGGCCCATCTGGGACACGCCCACCACGATCTTGCCAACTTCGTCGGCCGAGCCGAGAAACCCGGACAGCCGCAATGGCCGGGCTTGGTTATCCCGCACCAGATCGCCCAACGGCGCCGAGACATTGCTGCCGCGCAGCATTTTGTCGACCTTGTCCAGGGTCAGGCCGGCCGCGTCCAGGCGCTGGGCATCGAGCCAGACGTTGACCATGTGCTTACGGCCGCCGACCACCTGAGTGAACGAGACGCCTGGGACATTGCGCAACTGTTCCAGGATACGGTTGGCCACCTCGCGCAAGGTGTAATCGTCATAGGCTGATGCCGCCAGAGTCAGGGTCATGATCGGCACGTCGTCGACGTTGATCGGCTTGACCAGCGGCTGCGTGGCGCCCGGCGGGATGCGATCGATGTTTTGCATCAACTGGTTGTATAGCTTGACCAGGCTGTCTTCCTGCTTTTGTCCGACCTTGAACTGAATGGTCACGACGCCAAAGTCGTTGGTCGCATAGCCGAAGGTGTGATCGACCCCGGACTGGGCGTTCATGATCGCTTCCAGCGGCTTGACGATCAGGTTCTCCACCTCGGCCGGCGTTGCGCCCGGCTTGGCGACGATGATGTTGGCCGCCGGCACGACGATTTGCGGGTTGTATTCGCGCGGCGTAACCATCAGCGCCAGGGCGCCGGTCAGGGTCACGGCGACGATGGTCAGCAGGGTCAGCTTGGAGGTCAGAAAGGCTCTGGCCAGCTTGCCGGCGATGTTCATCGGGCTTTCGTGTCCGGTGTCGCTCATCGTTCAGCCCCGCACCAGGTCGCCGTTATTGACCGCCGAGGCATTGCGGGTGACCACCCGATCGCCGGCGGCCAACCCCGAGAGTATTTCGACCTGACCGTGGTCGGTCCGGCCGCTACGGACCATGCGATAGTCGGCCACGCCCTTGGCGTCCAGCACGAATACGCCGGTGATGCCGGCGCGATTCAAGACCGCCTCCTGGGGGACTTGCAGGACGGCCTGCCGACCGGTTGGAAACAGCACCCGGGCGAAGGCGCCGCTACGCAGACTTGGCGCGCTCACGTCTAGTTTGACCAGATGGGTATGTGCGACCGGGTCGGCAGCAGGTGACAGACGAGCAACCGCGCCCTCGACCGGCTGCACCTGACCGTCCACCTCGATCTTGATCCTGGCGCCCAGCTTCAGGCCGGAATAGATCGCCTCGGACACTGCGGTCTGGACCTGCAAATGGGCCTGATTTTCCACCAGCAGGACCGGGTGGCCGGGGGCGGCGATGTCGCCCTGGTTGGCGAATTTCTGTACCACCACGCCGTTGATCGGCGAGACGACCACGGCATAGCGCAACTGGCCATGGGCGGTTTGCAGGCCGGCCTTGGCCTGGGCGGCGCGGGACGCAGCGATGTCATAGTTCAGCTTCATCTTTTCATATTGCTGACGGCTGACCACTTCGTCCTTGTACAGGGCATCGAAACGGGCATAGTCGGCCTTGGCGTCCTGCATGGCCTTTTCGGCCTGGTCGAGGCCCAGCCGCGCTTGCGCGACGCCACCCTCGATGTCCATCGGATCGATGGTGAACAGGCGCTGGCCGGCCTTGACCGACTGGCCTTCGGCCACCGCGATATTCTTGATGTAGCCCATCAGGCGCGAGGCCACCTGAACCGATTCCTGGGCCACCACGGCGCCCGGCAGCGGGCTGTAGATCACGCTCTCGACCGGTTGTAAGGTCACAACACCGGCATTTACTGTGCGCGCAGCAGCGGCCGCCGGCGCTTTTTCATGGCTGCCGCCGCAACCGGTCAGGCTCAGGGCAACGGCAAGTAGGATGGGGTTGAGCTTGTTCATCGGTTCATTCCTCACAATTGATCGGCGTCCAGTACACCCACGGCCAGTTTCAATGCCGCGCGCTGCACTGCCTGATCGTAGTCAGCGGCAACCAGGTCGGCGCGGGCCTTGTCCAGTTGAGCCTGGGCGGCAAGCAGCTCGATCAGCGTACCCAGGCCATTCTCATAGCGTTTCTTGACCAGCCGCTGCGCCTCGCTGGCCTCCGCGACGGCGAGCGTCCGGGCCTTGACCTTCTCCTCCGCTTCCTGAGCCCGACGTTTAGCATCGCCCACTTTGTAGGCGATGCCGTTGCTGGCCTGATCGAGCTTGGCGACCGCCTCCAGGCGCTGGGCCTCGGCCCGATCCACCGCGGCCCGACTGCCGCCGCCGTCGAAGGCGGTCCACGACAACACACCCGCCGCAGTATACGAACTGGAATCGAGGCCTAATGTCTTGCCGTTCCAGTCCTGGCGCAGCATGACGTTGAATTGCGGCAGTTTGCCGGCGCGCGCGGCGGCTACGGCGGCGGCGGCGCCATCGGCCTGATTACGCAAGGCTTGCAAACCCTGGTGATTAGCCAGGGCAGCCTGACGCAGGCTGGCGACATCGCCCTCCAGCGTGACCGGCATGACCGGCGCGCCGACATCGAGCGGCTCAGCCAGCGGCTTGCCCAGCAGCAGATGGAGTTGGTCGAGCGCGGCGGCTTCGGCGTTGCCGGCCGAAACCGATTTCAGTTTCATGTCCGCCAGATTGACCTCGGCGGACAACAGATCACTTTTCACCGCCATGCCCTGTTTAAAAAGCTGGGTGCTGATCCGCACAAACTCCTCGGCGGCAGCCCGCGCCTCACCGGCGACCTGAACGTAGGCCCGGGCGGTATGCACCCCCTGGTAGGCCATCAACACCTGCTTGACCAGTTGCTGGCGAGCCAGCCTATCCCCGGCCTGGGCCGCCTTGACATAAGACTGGGCCTGTTTGACATAGTCGGCCACCATGCCGCCGTTGTAGACCGGGATGAGCAGTTCGGCCCGCGGGTTGAAGTTGGTCACCGCGTCGGGGTGGTTGAGGTCGCGCGGAGCGACGCTCAGAATATTCGGATTGGTCGAATCGAAATCGCGAAAGCCGAAGTCGCCGAACGTGGCGCCGCGCTGCCCCAGTTTTAGGCCGAAGGCATTCAATGCGTCGTTGCTTTGGGTGGCGGTCACGGACAAATTCAATTTCGGCCAGTAATTGGCCTGCGCCTGACGCAGCCCCGCCTCGGCCTGTTTGACCTGGGCCTGGGCCATGGCCAGGTCGGGGTTTTGCGTCAGGGCGATGCCCACGCACTGCTTGAAATCCAGGGTTTCCGAGCAAGCGCCCGTTGTGGTCAAGGCAAGCGCAATGGCCAGGACTATGCGGCGCGGCATAAACAAAACCATATCCATGCTCCTTTGGGACTGTCTCCCGGTCCTGAACCCAGGCCCGGAATATTAGCGAATGCTAATATTACACATTAGAAAAACTTATGTCAATATAAGCCCCGCCGAGCAAGATACTAGAATTGCCTGTTTTTCGCTATTTGGTGAAACCGCAGAAAACGTCCCGCATGATGCTGATGAGCTGCAAGGTGCGGGTATCCGCCACGCGGTAGAACACGCGGTTGGCATCCTTGCGGGTGCGCAACACGCCTTTGTCGCGCAGGATGGCAAGGTGCTGGGAGATATTGCTTTGAGAGGTGCCGACACTATCCACGATGCCCTGGACGCTGACTTCATTGCCGCCCAGCACGCAGAGTATCTTGAGTCGAAGCGGATGCGACATCGCCTTCAGCGCACGCGAGGCCTGTTCGATATGTTCGTCGTTTTCGATAAGCGCCGCGATGGGCTCCAAGGTCGTAATCAAGTGTCTGTCTCCAAAACTGCAACGGATGCCGACGCCAATTCTATGACGTATTCAAATATACTAAAATACTGGACGTGTAAAATGATAGCGTTTTCTAGGATAAAATCTCCTTATGCCACCTAGTGTCCTGCCTGTACTACTCATTATTCTGGACGGCTTCGGTTATCGCGAAGAGACCACCGACAACGCCGTCGCCGCTGCGCATAAGCCCAATTGGGACCGGCTTTGGGCGACTTGTCCCCATACCTTCATTCATGCCTCGGAGTCCGCCGTGGGCCTGCCCAAGGGCCAGATGGGCAATTCCGAGGTCGGCCATTTGAACATCGGCGCCGGTCGCGTCGTCTATCAGGAATTCACCCGCATCGACCGTTCGATCGAAGCCGGCCATTTCTTTGAGAACTACGTCCTGGTCGACTTGATCGACAAGGTCAAGGCCAACAATGCCACTCTGCATGTGTTCGGCCTGCTTTCTGACGGCGGCGTCCATAGCCACGAGCGGCACATCCACGCTATGCTGGACATGGCGGTGCATAGCGGCGTGGAAAAGATTTCGGTACACGCATTCCTGGATGGCCGCGATACGCCGCCGAAGTGCGCCGATGTTTACCTCGAACGCCTACAGGCCAAGCTGGATGCGCTCGGCAAGGGTTGCATCGCCACGATCAGTGGCCGCTACTTTGGCATGGACCGTGACAAGCGCTGGCCGCGGGTCCAGGTCGCCTATGACCTGATTACCCTGGGCGAGGCGGAATACCGCGCCCCAACCGCGCTGGAGGGACTGGCCATGGCCTACGCACGGGGTGAGACCGACGAGTTCGTCAAACCGACTGTAATTGCCGCCGCCGGCCAGCCGGCGCCGCGCATGGTGGATGGCGACGCCGTGGTCTTCATGAACTTTCGTTCCGATCGCGCCCGGCAATTGACCAAGGCCTTCCTGCAACCGGACTTCGATGGCTTCAAGCGCAAATACGTGCCCAAGCTTTCCAATTACTGCACGCTGACCCACTACGCGGATGAATTCAAGGTGCCGGTCGCCTTTCCGCCCGAACGTATCCGCAACGGTTTCGGCGAATACATAGCCAGCCTCGGCTTGCGCCAATTACGCATCGCCGAGACCGAAAAGTTTCCCCACGTCACCTACTTCTTCAATGGCGGCGAGGAAACCGTCTACCCTGGCGAGGACCGCGTCCTGGTGCAATCGCCGCCGGTCGCCCACTACGACCAGCAACCGGAGATGAGCGCCTACGAGGTCACCGACAAGCTGGTCGCAGCGATCGAAAGTCGTAAATACGATGCCATCATTTGCAATTTCGCCAATGCCGACATGGTCGGTCATACCGGCAATTTCACCGCCGCCAGACAGGCCATCGAGGCCCTGGATGTCTGTCTGGGCAGGGTGTTGGAGGCCATGAAATCGACCGCTGGCGAGGTTCTCATAACCGCCGACCACGGCAATGCCGAATGCATGCTGGACCTGGCCAATAAGCAGCCGCATACCGCCCACACGACCAATCTGGTGCCCTTGCTCTATGTCGGCCGCCCGGCGCATCTGGCTGAGACCGGCGCCCTGGAGGACATCACGCCCACGCTGCTGGCGATGATGGGCCTGGCAAAACCGCGCGAGATGACTGGCCATCCACTGGTGCGCTTTGATGCGCCCGCCCATCCCGAGCCTTAAGGTCTGTGCCCTATTGCTGCTATGGCTGCTGCCGGGTATCGCCAACCCGGCCGGCGACGGCAAGCAACAGGAATTGGAGGATCTGCGCGGCCGCATCGCCAAACTCAAGGGCGAGGTGGAACGTGCCTCGGTCGACCGCTCGGAGGCCGCCGACGGGCTGCGCAACTCAGAACGCAAGATTTCCGACATCAACCGCGCCCTGATCGAGCTACAAAAGAAGGAACAGCGGCTGGGCCAATCCCTGGGCAAACTGGCTCAAGAACACCGCGCGACCAAGGCGCAATTGCACGCCGAGCGACAGCAACTGGCCGCCCTGCTTCGGCAACGCTATCGCCAGGGCAGCGACGACGCAACCCATCTGGCATTGAGCGGCCGCGACCCCGGCGAGATACAGCGCGACCTGGAGTATTACACCTACATCGGCCGGGCGAGGGCGAGATTGATCCGTGCCCACAACGCCTCGCTAGGTCGCCTGACGGCGGTAGAGAGCGAGACCCGGAGCCGAAGGTCCGACTTGGAACAGATCAAGCAAAACCAACTCACTCAACGCACAACCCTGGACAGGGAAAAACAAGTGCGTCAGGCCACCTATAACCAGTTGTCCGATCAGATACGCCAACAGCGTAAACAGATCGACAGTCTGGCTCGGGATGAGTCCCGGCTGAGCCGGTTGGTCGAACGTCTGCAACGTCTATCCGAGGCCAGAAAAACCACCAAGCCGCGTGAACCACGGGCTGGTAAAACAATCACTAACGTAGCCGATGCTAGCCTGGCAGGGCTCCGGTTCGCCGCGCTCAAGGGCAAGCTGGCGCTACCCGTGGCGGGTGAATTGTTGGCCCGCTTCGGCCAGGCCAGGGCCGGTGGCGGGCCAGCCTGGAAGGGCTTGTTCATCCGAACCAAGGCCGGCCAACCTGTCCGGACGGTGGCCAGCGGCGCGGTGGTATTCGCCGATTGGCTGAGGGGTTTCGGCAACCTGCTGATCGTCGACCATGGCGGCGGTTACCTCAGTCTGTACAGCAATAATGAAAGTCTGTATAAACAGGCGGGAGACACTGTCCACGCGGGCGATGTCGTCGCCGCGACCGGCGACACCGGCGGCCAGGAAGAAACTGGCCTGTATTTCGAACTGCGCCGCCAAGGGCAACCATTCGACCCCATGAGTTGGGTCCGGTGATCTATCAGAGAATGAACTTATGACCAACAAATTCAAACAATTCGGACTCATCGGCCTCGGCGCTGCGGTGGGCGTGGCGCTCACCCTGAATTTCTCCGCCATCGCCGAGCGCCAACCCGAGCCGTTGCCCATCGACGACCTGCGCGCCTTCACCGAGGTCTTCGCCAAGATCAAGAGCGACTATGTCGAGCCGGTCGAGGACAAGAAACTCATCAACGAAGCGATCAACGGCATGCTCTCGGGGCTAGACCCCCACTCCACCTACATGGACCCGGAGGCCTTCAAGGAATTGCAGGTCGGCACCCAGGGCGAATTCGGCGGTCTGGGCATCGAGGTCGGCATGGAAGACGGCTTCGTCAAGGTCGTCTCGCCCATCGAGGACACGCCCGCCTTCAAGGCCGGCCTGAAAACCGGTGACCTGATCATCAAATTGGACGACACCCCGGTCAAGGGCATGACCCTCAACGACGCGGTCAAGCGGATGCGCGGCAAGCCCGGCACCGACATCGTCCTGACCATCGCCCGCAAAGGCGAGACCAAGCCCATCGTCGCCAAGCTGACCCGCGCCATCATCAAGATCAAGAGCGTCAAGCGTCAGTTGATCGAGCCTGGTTTCGGCTATGTCCGCATTACCCAGTTTCAGGAACACACTGGCGAGAACCTGGTCGCGGCCCTGAAATACCTGGAGGAGACCGACAAGGCCCCGCTCAAGGGCCTGATCCTGGACCTGCGCAACGACCCGGGCGGTTTACTTAATACCGCAGTCGGTGTGGCCGGCGCGTTCCTCAAGGCCAATGACCTGGTCGTCTATACCGACGGCCGCAGCGAGGACGCCAAGATGCGCCTGACCAACACGCCGCGCGACTACATGCAACGCGGCGATACGGATTACCTTGGGACGCTCCCGGCCTGGGTCAAGACCGTACCTATCGTGGTGTTGGTCAACGGCGGTTCCGCCTCGGCCTCGGAGATCGTCGCCGGCGCCCTGCAGGATCACAAACGCGCCCTGATCGTCGGCACTCAGAGCTTTGGCAAGGGCTCGGTGCAGACCATACTGCCGCTCAACAACGGTAGCGCCATCAAATTGACCACGGCCCGCTACTACACGCCCAATGGCCGCTCGATCCAGAACAAGGGCATCACCCCGGACATTGCCGTCGCGGAAGCCACGGTGACGCAGGCCGATGAACAGAAACTGGAAATCCACGAGGCCGATCTGGAAAAGCACCTCGCCAACGTGCAGGACAGCGGCGCTAATCCGGTTCCGAAGATCAAGAAGGATGAGAAGGCCAAGCCCGATGCCGAGAACGGCGACCCGAAAGAGATCGTGTCCAAAAAGGATTACCAGTTCAACCAGGCGCTGACCCTGCTCAAGGGCGTTGCGCTGCTGCAAAGCCGCTAAGCGGCGGCGGTCAGGATCGCCGCCGGCTTGTGGCTTTCAGCGAGGCGCCGTCAGGCCGCCCAGCAGTAAGTCCCATTGGGCAGGCCAACTGTCCAGCGGGGTACGGCTAAAACCGCTTTTCACGAATTGCTGCCAGCGGCCCTGGACCATGGCCATGATCAGGTTGGCAGCAACGCCGGCATCCAGGCCTTCGGCCACGCCGCCCTGGCTGACGGCGATGCGCAATGACTGGCGCAGGCTAGCCTCCACCCGGTCCAGCAACTGATTGACCCGCGCTTGCAGACGGGGGTTCTCGTTTACCAGTACCTCGCCGGTGAGAACCCGGCTCATGCCGCGATTCTTCTCGACGAAACCGATCAGTAGTTGGGCAATGCCCCGGGCTTGTTCAAGGCCCGCCGTGCCGTCCGCAGAAATCCGGTTAATCAGCGAAAACAGGGTCGTTTCGATGAACTCGATCAAGCCTTCATACATCTGGGCCTTGCTGGCGAAATGGCGGTACAAGGCCGCCTCGGACACGTCAACACGAGCCGCCAGCGCCGCCGTGGTGATCTTTTCCGCCTGCGGCGCCTCAAGCATTTCCGCCAGTATCTGGAGGATTTGCTGTTTGCGCTCGCCCGGCTTGCTCATGCCGCCGACCCCGCAACCGGGTAGGGCAGCGGCCTGAATACCAGGGGCGCCCCATCGACTGTAGCTAGTCGCACATCACCGCCTTCGTAACTGCCGATCTGCATGACCGCCAACAGATCGGAGCCACCCCCTGGAGCCGGCGCCGCATTGACCACCTGGCCTGCGGCCTGACCGCCGAACTCGGGACTAAACAGCGGGTCGCCAGCCTTGGCATCGGCCGCGACGTGGGCCAGGTACATGCGCCGTTTCTGTTTACCCAGATATTGAGTCCGGGCCACGATCTCCTGGCCGGGATAGCAACCCTTGGTGAAGCTGACGCCATGTAGGTCGACCATGTTGGCCATCTGCGGCACGAACTGATCCTGGGTCTCGGGCAGTATGACCGGGATGCCGGCGGTAACCATCAGCCAATCCCAGGCAACTGCGCCGACTGGCCTGGCCCTGGCGCTCAGCTTCAGCCAAGCGGCCGACGCCGCAGTCGAAGCGACCAGGATATCGAACCGGTCGCCACCCAGTCGTACCGCGAAGGCCGCCTCGCCCTGGGCCACGGCCATGATCTCCGGCGCCGGCGCGAGGTTCAGCGCCTCGGCCAACAATGCACCCGCGCCGGGACCGGATAAGCCAAGCCGTAACCACTCGTCGCTGGCATTACGGACCTTGGCCTTGGTGCGCAGGATAAACATGGCCAAGCGTTTCTGAATCGACTCGCGCAGCGCCTGGGGCAGCATCAGCAGCAGGTTATCGCCGCGCTTGAAGACCAGGAAATTCGCCAACATTCGACCCTTGGCCGAACAGTAACCCGCGAATATCGCCTGTCCTGGCGTGAGGCCGCGTAGATCGTTGGTCACTTGACCATGCAGAAAGGTCTGGGCTTCTTCGCCTGCGAAGCCGATCAAGCCCCAGTGCGACAGATCAGCTACCACCAGGCCGGCTTTCGCCGCCGCCAGCTCGCCGGGCAAGTCGCCGAAATCACTCAGCTTAGCGTCGACCAGTCGGGCGCCTTGGGTTTGCAGAAATTCAATCCAGTGGTTACTCATGGTCTGCTTACAGTGGAAATCAGGAAATTCGGTAAGTTAATGGTCACTTCGCCAATTGGCAAGGCTGACCGGGGTTGCTGCACCTGGCTTGGACCAGCCCTAGGGCTGGTCGGGCTGCACCAACCGCTCCACCGCCAGGGTGTGCAGCCGGCGGCTGTCGGCGCGGTTGACCCGGAAGCGATAGCCGTCGATCACCACGCTCTCGCCCCGCTTGGGCATGTGGCCGAAGGCGTGGGTGACCAAGCCACCGACGGTATCGAATTCCTCGTCCGAGAAGTGCGTCCCCAGGACGGCATTGCAGTCCTCGATCTCGGTCTGGGCCTTGACCCGCCAGGTGTCATGTTTTTCCAGCAGGATATTGTCTTCGTCCTCGTCGTAATCGTATTCGTCCTCGATGTCGCCGACGATCTGTTCCAGCACGTCCTCGATGGTGACCAGACCCGCGACGCCGCCATATTCGTCGGCGACGATGGCGATGTGGTTGCGCGATGCGCGGAACTCCCGCAACAAGACATTGAGTCGTTTGGATTCGGGCACGAACACCGCCGGACGGAGGATTTCCCGCAGGTTGACCGCCTCGTCGTTGCACAAGCGCAGCAGGTCCTTGGCCAACAGGATACCGACCACGTTGTCGCGGTCGCCGTCGACGGCGGGAAACCGTGAATGGGCGGTCTCGATAACGAAGGGCAACAGCTTGTCCGGGCTGTCGTTGATGTCCACCATGTCCAACTGGGCACGCGGGATCATGATCTCGCGCACCTGCATCTCGGATACCTGCATGACCCCTTCGATCATGGACAGAGCATCGGCATCCAGCAGGTTGTTATCGTAAGCGGCATGGAGCAGTTCGAGAAGCTCCTCGCGGGTCTCCGGCTCGGGCGAGAGCCAGGCGGTCAAACGTTCTATCAAACTAGGTCGTGGACTACTGTCGTCACTCATGGTTCTAAATATGGATCGGGATATCCCAGCCGCATCATAACAAAACTTTCTAACGCCTCCATGACCGCCGCCTCGGACTCGGTTTGGTGATCGTAACCTTGCAGGTGCAACATGCCATGCACCACGAGGTGAGCGTAGTGCGCCACCAGCGGCTTGCCTTGCTCGGCCGCTTCCCTGGCCACCACCGGCGCGCACAGGACGATGTCGCCGCTCATCGGTGTCCCTTCGAGGGCCTCGTCCGGACCGTACTCGAAGGTCAGCACGTTGGTGGGGTAATCCTTATTGCGGAAATCGCGGTTGAGTTGCCGGCCTTCCTGCGCGTCGACAATACGCAGGGTCGCCGCAGCGTCACCCGCCAGGGCGGCCTTGGCCCACTGCCTGAACTGGGCGCGATTCGGCAGACCCTCCGTGCCGCAGGCATACTGCACGGTCAGGTGCAGCCGGTTCGCCGCACTCCTCACTCCGCACTCCTCGAATAGGCATCGTAGGCGTCGATGATGCGGGCCACCAAGGGATGGCGCACCACGTCGTCGTTCTGGAACTCGGTGAAGGCAATGCCCCGGACCGCCTTCAACACCAACCGCGCTTCGATTAGGCCGCACTTCTGGCCGCGCGCCAGATCGATCTGGGTGACATCGCCGGTGACCACGGTCTTGGCGCCGAAACCGATCCGGGTCAGGAACATCTTCATCTGCTCCGGCGTGGTGTTCTGCGCCTCATCCAGGATGATGAAGGCGTTGTTGAGCGTCCGGCCGCGCATGAAGGCCAGCGGCGCCACTTCGATTACGCCCTTTTCGAACAGCCGGGTAGCCTTCTCGAAGCCCATCAGGTCATAAAGCGCGTCGTACAGCGGGCGCAGGTAAGGGTCGACCTTCTGCACCAGATCGCCAGGCAGGAAACCAAGCCGCTCGCCGGCCTCAACCGCCGGCCGGACCAGGACGATGCGTTTGACCAGATCGCGTTCCAGGGCATCCACCGCGCTGGCAACGGCGAGGTAGGTTTTGCCGGTGCCGGCCGGACCGATACCAAAGGTGATGTCGTGTTCCTGTATCTGTCGAATGTACTGATTCTGGCGCGCGGTGCGGCCATGCAAGCCAATACGCCGGGTCATCAGTACCGGCATATCGCTCTCCGCATCCGGGGCCGCAGCCGGTTTGTGCGCCACTTCCACCAGGGCCAACTGGATGTCGTCGATATCCAGTGGCTTGTGTGCCCGCTGGTAGAAATCCTTGAGTAGTTTCGCGACCTGCTCGACCAGGCGATCCGGACCGGTGATGTTGAATACCTCGCCCCGGCGGGCGATGTTCACGTTGAGTGCGGTCTCCATCTGGCGCAGGTTCTCGTCCAGCGCGCCGCATAGATTGCCCAGCCGATGGTTGTCGGCTTCGGGAAAGGTGACTTGCATCGTCTCGGCTAAGTGCCTCGGTATCCCGAGGTTAGCACTTCGCCGCGCATGCTGTTGGGTAATGCGCGGCTGATGGTCACAGCGACAAAATGACCGATCAGGCTGGCGGGACCGGCAAAGTTCACCACCCGGTTGTTCTCGGTGCGGCCCATCATCTCGTTCGGGTCTTTTCGTGATGGCCCTTCCACCAGCACCCACTGTACGGTGCCGACCATGGCCTCGCCGTGGGCCTTGACCTGCTTGTCGAGCTGGGCCTGAAGCCGATAAAGCCGTTGCAACTTCGCTTCATGAGACAGGTCGTCGGCCATGCCGGCGGCCGGGGTGCCGGGGCGCGGGCTGTAAACGAAACTGAATGAATGGTCGAAGTCGAGCTCCTCGACCAGGCGCATCGTGGCCTCGAAATCGGCATCGGTTTCGCCGGGAAAGCCGACGATGAAATCGGTGGCCAGCGCGATGTCAGGCCGGACCTCGCGCACCTTGCGGACGATGCTCTTGTACTCCAGCACCGTGTAGCCGCGCTTCATGGCCGCCAGGACGCGATCCGAGCCGGACTGCACCGGCAGATGCAGGTGTGACACCAGCTTGGGCACTTTGACATAAACATCGATCAGACGCTGGCTGAATTCACGTGGGTGCGAGGTGGTGTAACGGATGCGCTCCACCCCCGGCAGCTCGGCGACCAGTTCGATCAACAAGGCGAAATCGGCGATCTCGCCGTCATCCATGACGCCCCGGTAGGCGTTCACGTTCTGGCCCAGCAGGGTGATCTCCTTGACCCCCTCCGCCGCCAGGTGGGCGACCTCGGCCAGCACGTCGGCGAGCGGCCGCGAGACCTCCTCGCCACGGGTAAAGGGCACCACGCAATAGGTGCAGTACTTGCTGCACCCTTCCATGATCGAAACAAAGGCGGTAGCGCCGTCCACCCGAGCCGGTGGAATATGGTCGAACTTCTCGATCTCAGGAAATTCGATGTCTACCTGCGGCCGGCCGGTCCGCTTGCTCTTCTCGATCATGGCCGGCAGGCGATGCAAGGTCTGCGGGCCAAAGACCAGATCGACATACGGTGCACGGCGCACGATGGCTGCGCCTTCCTGGCTGGCGACGCAACCGCCAACGCCGATCACCAGGTTCGGGTTGCGCTCTTTAAGATGTTTGACCATACCCAGGTCGGTGAACACCTTCTCCTGGGCCTTTTCCCGCACCGAGCAGGTGTTGAACAGGATGACGTCTGCCTCTTCCGGGTTGTCGGTGGTCTCATACGGTTCCGCCGCGCCCAAGACGTCGGCCATCTTGGCCGAGTCGTACTCGTTCATCTGGCAGCCGAAGGTCTTGATAAATACTTTGCGGGTCACTGTGAGTTGGGATGGCGGGAATCGGGGGGGGTGGTGGTGATGGGCGGAATCGAACCGCCGACCTGAGGGTTATGAATCCTCCGCTCTAACCGACTGAGCTACATCACCACGCTGGTCTCGTCTGTCGCGACCAGCCTTGCTGGCAAGGCTACACGGCTAAAAACGAGCCGCGCATTATCCGTTTGTAGCCGCCTTAATGTCAAGAATTACAAGGGGTTGGCCGATAGCCGCGCACCGGTCGCGCAATGCGCGACGGCCAGGCTGCAACAGCCCAGCGCCAGAATTCGTCCGGGTTGGCGAGGCCAGCAGGCGGCATCAAGCCCAGGAAGCAGGCCGCTATCTTCAGCGCAGGCAGCGGGTCGGCAGCGTCGATGGCGGTGGCCAGGGTTTGCTTGGATAGCTTGTCGCCATGCTCGTCCAGGGCGACGGGCAGATGGGCATAACGGACTGCGGGCAGACCTAGCGCCTGTTGCAAGGCGATCTGGCGCGGGGTGGAGGTCAGCAGGTCGGCGCCGCGAACGACATGGCTAATACCCTGTTCGGCATCGTCTACCGTTACCGCCAATTGATAGCTGTATACGCCGTCGGCCCGTTGTAGGATGAAATCGCCGCATTCAGTGACCAGGTCGCAGGCCACCCGGCCTTGAATGGCATCGTCGAAAATCGCTCGGCCTGCCGGCATCCGAAAACGCATGCCGGCGTGCTTGGTATCCAGATTCAGCGCCCGGCAGGCGCCGGGGTAAACCAGCCCGTCCACGCCGCGCCGGGCATTTTCCGTCAACGTCTTGCGGCTACAGATACAGCGGTAGACCTGGCCGAGTCGTTGCAACTCCGCGAGCGCCGCACAGTAGGCCGCGCCGCGCCGGCTCTGGTACATAACCGGGCTGTGCCACTGGAAGCCATACAACTCAAGGGTATGCAATATCCGATCGGCCGCGCCTGGCGCAACGCGGGGCGGATCGACGTCTTCCATGCGCACCAGCCATTCGCCGCCATGGGCACAAGCATCCAGATAACTGGCCATGGCCGCCACCAAGGAGCCAAAGTGCAGTGGGCCGCTAGGCGTGGGGGCGAAGCGGCCGCGATAGAGCGGAGGCGCCATCAGATGGCATCCTTCTCCTCGTGGAATTGCAGGGCGTGCAGGCGGGCATAGATGCCGCCCCGCGCCAGCAGTTCGGCATGGCTGCCGACCTCGGCGATGCGGCCCTGGTCGAGGACCACGATGCGGTCAGCGTTTTCGATGGTCGACAGACGATGGGCAATCACCAGCGTGGTGCGACCTTGCATGAGGTTATTTAGCGCGGCCTGGACCTGATGCTCGGATTCGCTATCCAGGGCTGAGGTCGCCTCGTCCAGGATCAGGATCGGGGCGTTCTTGAGGATGGCGCGGGCGATGGTGATACGCTGGCGCTGGCCGCCGGACAGCTTGACGCCGTTTTCGCCGATCATGGTGTCGAGGCCGGCCGGCGATTCGCGGATGAAGTCCAGCGCATAAGCGGCCTCGGCAGCGCGTTCGATCTCGGCCCGCGTGACCTTTTCCAGTCGGCCGTAGGCGATGTTGGCGGCGATGCTGTCGTTGAACAGGGTGGTCTCCTGCGAGACCAGGGCGATATTGGCGCGCAGGCTATCGAGCCGGATGTCATTCAGATCGACGCCATCGAGCAATATGCGGCCCTGGCTGGGGCTATAAAAACGCGGGATCAGATTGACCAGGCTGGTCTTGCCGCCGCCCGAGCCGCCCACCAGCGCCACCGTCTCGCCGGCATGAATCTCCAGATTGATGCCGGTCAGGGCCGGGCGCGGCTTACCTGGATAGGCCAGGCCCACCGCCTCGAAGCGCAACTCGCCGTGCGCCCGCTCGATGGTCACCGTGCCGGTGTCCGGCTCGTCTTTCAGATCGATCAGGGCGAATACCGCCTCGGCGGCGGCCAGTCCGCGTTGCAAGGCGGCGTTGACCGACGACAGCCGCTTGAGCGGCGCCGAGAGCAACAGCATGGCAACCATGAACGACACAAAGCCGCCCACGGTGGTCTGGTCGGCCTCCGCCTGGCGGGTGGCGATATAGACGATGATGGCCAGGGCGACCGCCGCCAGCAGTTGGGTAATCGGGTTATGGGCCTGGTCGGCGGCGGTCTGCTTCATGGCGAAGCGCCGGGCGTGCTGGATGACCGCCTCGAAACGGCGGTGCTCATATTGTCGGCCATCGAACACCTTGACGATCTTCTGACCGGCGATGCTCTCGTCCAGGACATGGGTGATGTCGCCTAGATTGCGTTGCAACTCCCGGCTGGTATAGCGCAGACGGCGACTGGCATAACGGAACACCCACAAGGCCGGCGGGGCAATGGCGAAGGTCACCAGGGACAGCCGCCAGTTGAGGTAGAGCAGCCAGCCGAGCAGCCCCGCCACCGACAGTATGTCGCGCACCAGCGTGGTCAGCACATTGGTGGCGGCATCGGTCAGTTGGCTGACGTTGTAGGCGGCGTTGGCCACCAGTTGGCCCTTGTTGGCATCGTCGAAGAACGGCACCGGCTGGGCCAACAGCTTGTCGAACATGCGCCGGCGCAGGTCCATCACGACATGGTTGCCGACATAGGCCATGCTGTACACCGAGATGAACGAGGCGATGCCGCGCACCACGAACAAGGCCACCAGGGCGATGGGAATCCAGCGGATGACAGCGACGTCCTTGGCGATGAAACTGCCGTCCAGCATCGGCTTCATCAGGGCCGGCAACACTGGCTCGGAGGCCGCAGTCAGCACCATGGCCGCCACCGACAGGGCGAACATTCGCCAGTGGGGTTTGACGTAGCCAAGCAGGTTCAGATAAAGGGTTTTCGAGTCCATGAAAGCGCAGTCGTGCGTAAACACATGTTGACGCAACAAAAATTAGCCAATTATAGTGCTGGAATGTTGGAAGAACTGGATGCTCTGGAAGCAAAACTCGCGCAACTGCTGGAACGCAATCAGTTTGTGCGCGCCGAAAACGCCAGGCTGCGTCAACAGGTGGTCGCCACGGAAAACGCCAACAAGCTGCTGTCTGAACGACTGGCCGAGGTCCGCCGCCGGATGGAAGACCTGTCCGACAAATTGCCCAACTAACAGACACTCACTGGAAACCATGCCACCGGCCAAAAACGTCAGTCTGGATGTCACCATCATGGGCCGTGAATTTCGGGTTTCCTGCCCGGAAAACGAGAAGTTGAGCCTTATGGAGGCCGCCGGTTATCTAGACAAGAAGATGCGCGAGATCCGCGACTCCGGCAAGGTGATCGGCATCGAGCGCATCGCCATCATGGCCGCGCTCAATATCGCCCACGATTACCTCAACGCCCAGCCAGCCGACCCCGACAGCGCGGAAGTGCGCTCGCGCATTGAACGAATCGGCGGACTGCTTGATAAAGCGCTGGCCCAGCAAGATAATCTGTTCTGAGCCCTGCCGCGTTCGCGAGGTGGGCGTATTCTTTGAACCGATGCGTAAACCGCGTGGCGGCGGCAATCATCCGGCGGGTGTGCGCGTGGCCTGGTCCATGTACCCGAAGCCGGTATGCTGCGGCCCTCTTGAACCCTGGGTTCAGGATTGCTAACCGGACGACGCACGCGGGGCTCACTCATCCATGACCGCCAACACCCCTTCCAGCAAGGCCGAAATCCGGCGCCAACTGCGCCGCTCGCGTAATGCAGTACCCGCCACATTGCGGATTCTGGCCGCTCGCCAAGCGCTGCGCATCGCCTTGCATCGACGTCTGCTGGGCAAAAAAAACCGGGTCGGTTTCTACATCCCGGCCAAGGGCGAGTTCGACTGCCTGCCGCTGATCGAGCAGGCCATGGGTATGGGCATGGCCTGCTATCTGCCCGTGGTACCGCCGGCGCGGCAAAAAAAACTGTGGTTCTCGCTGTTAGGCGATGGTCCGCACTGGGCGCTCAACCGCTATGGCATTCCGGAATACGTCCGACATGCTGGCCGGGTACGCGCCGCCGGCCTGGATACCCTGTTTTTACCCTTGCTCGGCTTCGACCGGCGGGGTTATCGCATGGGTATGGGCGGCGGCTATTACGATGCCAGTTTGGCCTTCCTATCCAGACGCCGGCATTGGCGCAGGCCCTTACTGGTCGGCCTTGCCTTCGAGGCGCAGGGCGTCGAGCGCCTGCCTGATGACCCCTGGGATATACCGCTGGACGCGGTCATCACCGAGCGGCGTTATTGGCGTTTCAAACACCGTTGACCAGCGCTCAGGTCAGATGCCAGACCAGTGCAGAGGTGGCGCACCCGCCGCCCACGCCTTGATCGCAACCCAGTATCGCGGTCAAGGTAATAGCGGCAATGCTGGCAACAACGAACAGGGTGCTCAAAACGACGCCCATCATTTCCTTGGCAAATTCGGTATCTCGTAATTTCATGCTGCGTACCTCCTGAAGTAAGTGAAGGCCGCAGTCTAGGACCGCTAGATTAACTAAAGCTTAAGCGGAATATTCACTCGCCCAGGTAGGCCGCCTTGACCATGGGGTCGTCGGCCAGCGCCTGGCTGGCGCCGGTCAGCACTACACTGCCGCTCTCCATGACATAGCCGCGCTGGCTGACTTGCAGCGCCAGATGGGCGTTTTGTTCCACCAGCAGGATGGTGACGCCGTCGCGGGCGATTTCGGCGATGGTTTGGTAGATTTTTTGCACCATGATGGGCGCTAGGCCCATGCTGGGTTCGTCCAGCAATAGCAGCCGGGGCCTGGCCATGATGGCGCGACCCAGAGCCAGCATCTGCTGCTCGCCGCCGGACAGGGTACCGGCCAGTTGCGCCCGGCGCTCGGCCAGACGTGGGAACAGGTCATACACCCGGTTCAGGTCCAGCCGCACCGGCCCGACATCGCGCCGGGTATAAGCGCCCATGTCGAGGTTCTCGGCCACCGAGAGGCGGGCGAAGATGCCGCGTCCTTCGGGCACCAGGGTCATGCCTTTGGCGACGATGGCGTGGGTTGGCAGACCATTCAGCCGCTCGCCAGTGAAGCGGACCTCGCCGTGGTGCTGGACCAACCCGATCAGGCCCTTGAGCGCGCTGCTCTTGCCGGCGCCGTTGGCGCCGATCAGGCAGACCAGTTCGCCTTGCTCGATGACAAGGTCGATGCCGCGCACCGCCTGGATGCCGCCATAGGCGACCTTCAGGCCTTTGACTTCAAGCAGGCTCACGATACCGCCCCGCCCAGGTAGGCCTCGATCACCGCCGGGTTGCGGCGGACTTCATCGGGCACACCCTCGGCGATCTTCTTGCCGTAGTCGAGCACCGCGACCCGGTCGCAGACGCCCATGACCAACTTCACGTCGTGCTCGATCAGGAGCAAGGTGATGCCGGCGTCGCGCAGTTTGCGGAACAACTCGCTCATCTCACGCCGTTCATTCGGGTTCATGCCGGCCACCGGCTCGTCCAACGCCAGCAATCTAGGTTCGGTGGCCAGGGCCCGGGCGATCTCCAGCCGGCGCTGATCGCCGTAGGACAGATGACCGGCTAGGCTGCGGCTGCGATCCTTCAGGCCGACGAATGCCATGAGCGACTTGGCCCGTTGGCGGCTGTCGCGCTCCTCGGCCAGGCAGCGCCGACTGTGCAGAACCGCCCCCAGCACGCCGGTCCGGGTGCGCGCGTGGCGGCCGACCATGACGTTCTCCAGGGCGGTCATGTTGGCGAACAGGCGAATATTCTGAAAGGTGCGGGCGAAGCCCCGGCCGACGATCTGGTGCGGCTTGCGATTGTGGATCGGCACTCCGTCCAGCCGGATGACGCCCGCGCTGACCGTGTAGAGGCCGGTCATGCAGTTGAACAGAGTGGTCTTGCCGGCGCCGTTGGGGCCGATCAGGCCATAGACCTCGCCGGCGTTCACGGTCAGGCTGACCGCCTCCAGAGCGCTCAGGCCGCCGAAGCGCTTGGTCACATTTTCTACCGTCAGCAACGTGGTCATGGCGCGTCAGGCCTTGGCGTCATAAAGGCTGGCGGCTTCCTGCTCGGCCGCCCCATCCTCGGCCCGGAATTCGCGCCGGCGCTGACGCGAGGGCAGTAGGCCGGCCGGCCGATAGAGCATCATAGCCACCATGGCCAGGCCAAACAGCAACATCCGCAGGTCGTTGGGATCGACCACCACATGGCCCAGCGCCGCCCGCTGCCAGGCGCCGAGGTAGCGCAGCGCCTCGGGCAGCACGGTGAGCAGCACCGCGCCCAGGATCACGCCGGGGATATTGCCCATGCCGCCCAGCACGATCATGCACAGGATCATGACCGATTCCATCAAGTTGAAGCTCTCCGGACTGATAAAGCCCTGGAAGGCGGCGAACAGGCCGCCGGCCAGGCCGCCAAAACTGGCGCCCATGGCGAAGGCCAGCAGCTTGATATTGCGGGTGTCGATGCCCATGGCGGCAGCGGCGACCTCGTCCTCGCGGATCGCCGCCCAGGCCCGGCCGATGCGCGAGTCCTGCAAGCGCATGGCGACCAGGATGGTGAACAGGGTGAAGAACAGGAACAGGTAATAATAAAAAGTGGGCGGGAAGACATGGACACCGAGGATGGTGTGGCGCGCGCCGAGCGAGAAGCCGCCGATGCTGATTGGGTCGATCAGGTTGATGCCCTGCGGCCCGTTGGTGATGTTCACCGGCGCGTCCAGGTTATTCATGAAGATGCGCACGATCTCGCCGAAGCCCAGGGTGACGATGGCCAGGTAGTCGCCGCGCAAGCGCAGGGTCGGCGCCCCCAGCAGCACGCCAAAGCCGCCGGCCAGCAGGGCGCCCGACGGCAGGACCAGCCAGAACGGCAGGTGCAGGCCGAACTGAGGGCTGCTCAACCAGGCGAACAGATAGGCGCCCAAGGCGTAAAAGGCGATGTAGCCGAGGTCGAGCAGGCCGGCGTAACCGACCACGATGTTCAGGCCGAGGGCCAGTATGGCGTAGAGCAGAGCAAAATCGAGCACCCGGACCCAGCCCCGGCCCAGCCCGATGCTGACGATAAAGGGCAACACCGCCAGGAGAACCGCGAGCAGACCAAAGGCGAGGCCGGGATGCCGGCGCAACCAGTCAGGCACGCTGCGCAACGCGCTCTCCCAGCAAGCCGGAGGGTCTGAACACCAGGACCAGAATCAGTACCATGAAGGCGAACACGTCCTGGTAATTGCTGCCCAGGAAACCGCCAGTCAGGTCGCCGATATAGCCGGCCCCCAAGGCCTCGATGACGCCCAGCAGCAACCCGCCCAGCATCGCCCCGGCGAGGTTGCCGATACCGCCCAGCACCGCCGCCGAGAAGGCCTTTAGGCCGAGCATGAAGCCCATGTAGTAATGGCCCAGGCCATAGTAAGCGCTAACCATGACGCCGGCGATGGCGGCCAGCGCCGAGCCGATGATGAAGGTAGCGGAGATCACCGTATTGACGTTGACCCCCATCAGTTCGGCCACTTCGCGCGATTGCGCGGTGGCCCGCATGGCGCGGCCCAGCCGGGTGCGTTCGACCAGCAGGGTGAGGCCCAGCATAATCAGGACCGAGAGCGTGACGATGACTATTTGCAGATCGGTGATTACCGCGCCCAATATCGGGTGCGAACCGTGGGGCAGGATGGCCGGAAACGAGATGTAGCTACGGCCCCAGATCAGCATGGCGGCGTTTTGCAGGACGATGGACACGCCGATCGCGGTTATCAGCGGCGCTAGGCGCGGTGCGCGGCGCAGGGGCCGATAAGCGACCCGTTCGATGACATAACCCAAGGCCATGCAGACCATGATCGCGGCCAGCACGCCGGCCGGCAAGACCAGCAGCGCGGGCGCCTGTGGGTAAGCGCCAAGCAGTGCGCCGATCACCGCCAGGGCGCTCATGGCACCAACCATGGTCACCTCGCCGTGGGCGAAATTGATGAGTTCCAGGATGCCGTAGACCATGGTGTAGCCCAGGGCGACCAGAGCGTAGATGCTGCCCAGGACCAGGCCGTTGATAAGCTGCTGGACAAAAATATCCATGGTGTTACGCCCCTCCCCGGCGGGGGAGGGTGAGGGTCATCATTTAACGGTTTCCAGAACCACCCAGGCGCCGTTCTTGACCCGATACAAAGTGACTGAGCCGCCGGCGATGTCGCCTTTGGCGTCGAACCGCAATGGTCCGGTGACGCCCGATTGATCGGTCTTGGCCAGTTCCGCCAGGACCTTGGCCGGCTCGGCTGAGTCGGCCCGCTTCATAGCCGCTGCCAATACATTCACTGCGTCATAGGCATATGGCGCGTAGACCTGGATGGGGCCGAACCGAGCTTCGAACTTTTGCTTGAATGCCGGGCCGCCCGGCATGGCGGCGAGCGGCAGACCGGGCGACGAGGCGATAACCCCTTCGGCATCAACGCCCGCGAGCTTCAGGAAGTTGATATTCTGCAACCCGTCACCACCCAGCAACTGGGCGCGCAGGCCCAAGCGCTTCATCTGTTGGGCCATGGGGCCGCCCTGCGGATCCATGCCGCCGAAAAAGACCAGGTCGGGGGTCTTGCCCTTGATACTGGTCAGAATCGCGGTGAAATCGGTGGCCTTGTCGCTGGTGTACTCACGCGCGGTAATGCTGGCGCCGGCGGCCTTGACCGCCTTCTCGAATTCATCCGCCAGACCCTGACCGTATGCAGTCCGGTCATCGATGACGGCGATCTTTTTCGCTCCCAGCTTGGTCACCGCGTACTGGCCCAACGCGCGGCCTTGCTGGGCATCGTTGGCCATCACCCGATAGGCGGTGTTATAGCCTTGCGCCGTGTAGGCGATGGCGGTTGCCGAAGGCGATATTTGGGGGATGCCGTTGTCGTGATAAATCCTGGAAGCCGGGATCGTGGTACCGGAATTGAGATGGCCGATGACCGCCTTGGCGCCATCGTCAACCAGCTTCTGGGCGACCGTGGCGGCGGTCTTGGGGTCGGCGGCATCGTCCTCGCTGACGAGTTCGAGTTTGACCGGTTTGCCGGCCAATTTCAGTCCCTGGGCGTTGATCTCGTCAACCGCCAGACGGGCGCCATTGTCGTTGTCCTTGCCGATGTGCGATTGCGGGCCGGTGAGCGGCGCCACTGAGCCGATGCGGATGGTAGCCTCATTTGCGGCCGTGCTTTTGCCCTGGCCGCAACCGGCCAGCAGCGTCGCAACCGCAATGGAAACAATAGGTAAACCCAGATAAGCCCAGCGCACGATCAGCCCCCGATGCAACAACGAATTGGCTGATTTATACCACAAGGAGCGGAGCGTCTGGACCAGAAACGAACAAGGCCGGTTAAACCGGCCTTGTTCAGCGTTGCGACAGGCTTACAGGGACATGATCCACTTAGCCAGGGCCTTGGCGTCATCGGACTTGACCTGAGACTGGGCCGGCATGGGCATGGCGCCCCAGACGCCCTTGCTGCCGTTGTGGACCACGCCGGCGATGTGCTCCTCGGCCTTGGCGTTGCCCTTGTACTTCTTGGCGACGTCCTTGAAGGCGGGGCCGACCACCTTCTTGTCGACCTGGTGGCAACCCAGGCAGCCACTCTTCTGGGCCAGGCTCTGGCTGGCCGAGGCGGTGCCGGCAAAGGCCAGCAAGGCGGCAGCGATAATCAATGCGGTTTTCATAGTGTTCTCCAAAAGTAATAAGTGCCAGTTGCGCGATGTGCATGACCGTTAACCCAGTCACAAATAACATCTTAATACATAGATTAGCTGGATAACATAGCTTTCAAGTCAGACATTTGGACTACCTCGGGTAGGCAATTCACGCCGGCGCAAACGAACCCGGTCGCTTGTTTCCGTTCCGGTTTGGTCAACGCCGCCGGCAAACCCGCCGTGCCGTTCGGAATGGCGCATATCAGCGTCCGGTCGGCGCCGGTCATGGCAATCTGCCGCAACCAGTCTTTCGTTTCGCCATCCGGACCTCGCAAGACCACGATGGTGGGTGGCGCGAGGTACTCAGCCAGGGCGGTCAACAGGCTTGGCGCCGGGGCTGGTTGACTGGCTAGCACCGACTGGAAGCAACGCAAGGCGCGCTCGCCGGCGGCCAGGTAGCGCGGCTCGCCGATCAAATGCCCCAGCCGGAGCAGGGCCAGGGCGGCCATGCCGTTGCCGGAGGGCGTGGCCTGGTCTTGCCACGGCTTGGGGCGATGGATGAGCGGCTCGTGATCGTGGCTGGTGAAGTAGAAGCCGCCCTGTTCGGCATCTTCGAAGCGGGCCAGCAGGACATCGGCCAGCGCCTGCGCCCAGGTCAGGTCTGCGGGCCGGAACTCGGCCTGCAACAGCTCCAGCAGGGCGGCGAGCAGGAAGGCATAATCGTCCAGGTAGGCGTCGAGGTGGGCGCGTTCCCCCTGGTAGCTGGCGCGCAACCGACCGTCGAGCCAGACCCGTTGCCTGAGTGCCTCGGCGGCCTGACGGGCCATCGCCAGCCAGTCGGGTCGATCCATGCGCCGCGCGGCACGGGCCAGGCCACGGATCGTCAAGGCATTCCAGCCGGTCAGCCGCTTGTCGTCGAGACCGGGCCGGGGCCGGCCGGCACGCGCCTCGAACAGCCGGGCGCGGGCATCATCAAGGCGGCGTTCGGCCTCGGCCAGCGAAATTCCAAGTTGTTCCGCAACCGCCGACAAGGGCTTGGCCACCGCCAGGTGCCAGTGTCTTCTCTCGAAGTTGGCGGCCTGGTCCAGGCCCCAATGCGGCGCGGCTACGGCGTATTCGTCCGCACTCAGCCGCGCCCGCGCCTGGTCAGGGGTCCAGACATAGAACCGGCCTTCTTCATGCTCGGAATCGGCATCCAGCGCCGAGTAAAACAACCCTTCCGGCGAGCGCATCTCGCGCGCCAGCCAGGCCACGGTCATTTCCGCCGTTCGCGCGAACAGCGGCTCCCGGGTTTGTGCCCAGGCATCGGCATAGAGGCCGAGCAGCGGGCCGTTGTCGTAGAGCATCTTCTCGAAGTGCGGGATGAGCCACAGGTCATCCACCGAATAACGGTAAAAGCCGCCGCCGATCTGGTCGAAAAGGCCGCCCTGGGCCATCTGGGTCAAGGTGAACAGGACCTGATCGCGCGCCTCGGCATCGCCCCGGTGCAGCATGAACTCCAGTTCGGCCGGGCGCGGAAACTTGGGTGCGCCGCTATAGCCGCCCCGCACGGTATCGAAACCGGACTTGATAGTGGCCACGGCAGCGTGGATGGGGCGATCGGTCAGGTCCAGCGGCGGCGGTGCGCCAGGCGTCAGATCGGCCAGCACCCGACGCACCTCGGCATTCTGTTGCTCGATCTCGCCGCGTCGCGCCTGCCAGGCGTGGGCCACGTCTTCCAGCACCTGGGTAATACCGGGCAGGCCGAAGCGCGGCTCGCGCGGAAAATAGGTGCCGCCAAAAAACGGCGTCTGGTCGGGCGCCAGGAACAGGGTCAGCGGCCAGCCGCCGGCTCGCCCGGTCAACACCTGCAAGGCAGCCTGATAGATCTGGTCAAGGTCCGGGCGCTCTTCGCGGTCCACCTTGATATTGACGAACAGGCGATTCATTTGCGCGGCGACATCTGCGTTCTCGAACGATTCGTGAGCCATGACATGGCACCAATGACAGGACGAATAGCCGATCGATAGCAGAATGGGCTTGCCCTCGCGGCGAGCCAGGGCCAACGCCGCCGGCCCCCAGGGATACCAATCGACCGGATTATCCTGGTGCTGAAGCAGATAAGGGCTGGTTTCGTGGGCGAGTGCGTTGACCATGGCAGACATCGATAGTGAAAGGCCCACAGTTTAGGGCTAATCGGTCAATCCCGACAAATTTAATCGGGTTTATTTGCCTTTTGCGACCAGCCTAAAACTAGCATGGCAGGCATTGCAGTTTTGCAGGGTCTCACTCAACTGCTGCAGGCTGTGGCCGGTATCGCCCAGGCCCTCGGCATCGATGGCCAGGTTGTCGAAACCCATATGCGTGGCATGGCCCATTTGCTTGAACGCCATGGGGAATTTCTTGCGCAGGCTCATCGGCACATGGTTGGCGCCGGCCATACCCAAGGCGCGCGCGGCCTTGGCCACCGCCTTCATATCGTTGTCGGCAAGACCTCGGCTGATTTCCTGGACGCCTTCGAGAAAACCGCGCATTTCTTCATTCACTGCCGCCGCCTCGGTAGCGCTGAGGGTTAACGGCGTGCGGGCATCCTCGGCGTGGGCAGGGAGGACGGCGAGACAGAGTGCGGTGCAGAGCAGATAGCGCATGGCGGGGGCTTTCATAGTGTTTGCAAAATATTGAGCGTGACGTCGGCCATCAGCCGCATCTCCGGCGCCTCGATAACATAGGGTGGCATGAAATAGACTGTGCTGCCGATGGGCCGGATGAACAGGCCTTGGGCCAGCGCCAGGCGATGGCAGTTCCGGCCGAACCCGGGCGGCGCATCGGCGACGTCGAAGGCCCAGATCATACCGGTCTGGCGGAAATGGCGCACCCTGGGGTGACTACGCACCTCGGCTAACAAGGAGGTGAGATGTTCCGCACGGACCCGGTTGGCCTCGATCACGCTGTCCTGCTCGAAGATGTCCAGCACCGCCAGCGCCGCCCGGCAGGCCAGCGGGTTGCCGGTGTAGGAATGGGAATGGAGAAAACCCTGCGCACTGTCATCGTGGTAAAAGGCGGCGTAGACCTGATCCGTGGTGAGCACGGCGGACAGCGGCAGATAGCCGCCGGTGATGCCTTTGGACAGACAGATGAAATCGGGCCGGATGTCGGCCTGCTCGCACGCGAAAAATGTCCCGGTGCGGCCGAAGCCGACCGCGATCTCGTCAGCGATCAGGTGGACGCCATGGCGGTCGCACACCTCGCGCGCCGTGGTCAGATAGACCGGGTGATGCATGGCCATCCCGGCCGCGCCTTGCACCAGGGGCTCAACGATGACGGCGGCCGTGGTATCGGCATGGGCGGCGAGATAGCCATCCAGATCGGCGGCGGCGCGCAGGGCATAAGCCTCGGCCGACTCGCCCGGCTCGGCCAGCCGCCAGTCGGGCGACATGGCCTGATGGCTGGGCCGCAGCAGCGGCGCATAGGTTGCCTTGAACAGGGCGACATCGGTGACCGACAGCGCGCCCAGGGTTTCGCCGTGATAAGCATGCTGCAGGCTGACGAAGCCGGTCTTTGCCGGCTGGCCGGAATTGCGCCAGTAATGGAAGCTCATCTTCAGGGCGATCTCGGTCGCCGAGGCACCGTCGGAACCGTAGAAGGCGTGACCCAGCCCGGTCAGCCAGGCCAGGCGCTCCGACAATTCCACCACCGGGGCATGGGTGCAACCGGCCAGCATGACGTGCTCGATTTTGCCGAGCTGATCGACGATGGCGGCATTGATGCGCGGCTCGGCATGGCCGAACAGGTTCACCCACCAGGACGAAATGGCATCGAGATAGCGCCGGCCGTCATAGTCGATCAGCCACGGCCCTTCGCCCCGCTCGATCGGCAACGGTGGCGTCGCGGCCAACTGCTTCATCTGGGTACAGGGGTGCCAGAGGGCGGCTTGGGTACGGTCTAGCCAGGCAGTGTTACTGGTGCAAGCGTTCATTTTTCGTCTTGTAGCCTTGGGGTTAATGCTGATTTGATTCGCCGCCGAAATTGTGGGCCAGTTCGCCGTTATGACGCCGAATAGTCCGTTGCGGGATGTTGCATCAGCGAAATTATGTAGCTATTTGATTTTTCGCGACAAAAAAATTTACAACGTTAAACCATGGATGGTTTCTTGCAACAAAGTGCAACATTAAGCAGCACTGATTCGAACGCTATAAACATATAAATCAATTAGATACAGATGGCACGGGGTTTGCCAGGGGTTAAAACGTGGGTTTGCCCAACATAGCGACAAAACCCGTCATTTACCCGAGTCGAACGAGCGCCTGGAAACGGCCGGTCGCCGGCATCGAGTAAGTGAATAGGCTGCTTGATAGTGAGCAGAAGAAAGGCCATTCAACCTTGAAAGGAGAAAAAATTGAAATTCAATATTCTTGGCAAACAGAAATTGCTGGTTCTTGCCATGCTTGCCGGGCTCTCATACGGCGGTCTGGCAGCCGCCGCTCCCTGGGGTGGCCCGGGTTGGGGCGGTCCGGGATATGGCTACGGCCCCGGCTGGGGCGGACCTGGCTATGGCAATGGCTGGAACAACGGCTGGGGCAATAACGGCTGGGGCAACGGCTGGGGCAACGGCAACGGCTGGGGCAACGGTCGAGGTTGGGGCAACGGGCGCGGCTGGGGCAACGGCAACGCCAATTTCGGTTTCAACATGGGCGGCGACGGCTGGGGTTGGGGTAACGGCAACGGCAATACCTGGGATGGCTGGAACGGCAACAACGGTTGGGGCAACGGCTGGAACAATGGCTGGGGCAACAATGGCTGGGGTGGGCCGGGCTGGGGACCCTGGCGTAGCGGCTGGTGGTAATCACCCAGCGTCCTATTGGGCGGCGCTGCCGCCCAATAGGACAATGTGAGTCGCCTGCTGCATCAGGATCAGAAGCCGCCTTACCGGCTCTGGGTGACGTCGGTCGCTAAGCCATCCTGGCGCTGTATCGCCTCAATTGTGCGCGGCCAGTCGATCCGGTCTGCCAGTCCATAGTCGCGCGCCTGCCTCCGTATTTCATCCAGCGGCACGATGCCCCGTTTATAGACATCGGGATGGACCTCGACGTACACCCTGCCGTCCTGGGTTTCCGCGAGCAAGGTGGTGCGGTATGCCAATGCCACGTCGGCGCCAACCTCGGCCCCTTGGGAAAGTGTCTCGATGTCGTCCGGGTGGGCGCGAATGCAGCCGTGACTCTGGAAGCCATAGACGCTGGCCGGCGAGATGGTGCCGTGGATGCCATAGCCGACGGCGCTCAAACTGATCCAGTGCCGGCCTAGCGGATTTTTTGGCCCAGGTGGCACGCGAGTAATGACCTCCTTGCCCTCCTCCCGCATTTCTTCTTGTATCGAGAGCGGCACCAGCCATGACTTATCGGTTTGCAAGTCGACCACTTTGAAATTCCCCGTCGGAGTTGGCCAATCGGGCTTGCCTACCCCGACGGGGAATGCGGCGGCCAGCGCACCTTTCTGGAAAAAGAACAACATACGCTGCGGTAGATTGATGACTATCCCGTTCTCGCGCCATTCCGGGACGATATGCAGGTTGTCGATCCAGAGCGCGTCGCCGGCTGCGAGCGGCACCTTGCGATCCAGGTTGTTGGCCTTGGCCAGGATGGTTGCGGAAACGCCGAAACGAGCGCCGACCCGGCTCAGCCGGTCGCCCGATTGCGCGACATACGGAAAGACTCCACCAACGATTGCATGTGAAAACGCGCTACCCTCTTCGGCAAGGACATTCGATCCGAAGACCAATAGAGCGAGGCTAACAAGGATGCTTGAGGATTTCATGGTGGGCGTAAGTTCATTCAATGCGGGCATTATCCGATGGACCGATAGTCCGAGCTGGCAAACCTTAATAAGTTCACCTCTTGAAATTCCCTGACTCAGTCCCTATTATCTAGCACTCAAAGCGCCAGAGTGCTAACAGTCTGGTCCGTTTGTTAACCCCGATTTATGTATCCAGCAAATCTCAGTCAAGGAGGAATCGATGAAAATCCGCCCTTTGCATGACCGCGTCATCGTCAAGCGCATGGAAGAAGAACGTAAGACCGCTTCCGGTATTGTCATACCCGACACCGCCGCCGAGAAGCCCGACCAAGGCGAAGTCGTCGCCGTTGGCCCCGGCAAGCGCGACGACAGCGGCAAGCTGATCGCCATGGAACTGAAGGTCGGCGACCGCGTGCTGTTCGGCAAGTATGCCGGCCAGACCGTCAAGGTCAAAGGCGACGAGCTTCTGGTCATGCGTGAAGAAGACATCATGGGCGTGGTCGAGAAGTAATTTTCGCGCCCTTAACACCTGGATTCCCGCCAGCGCGGGAATGATGAATTAGATTAGGAGTATCAACAATGGCAGCTAAAGACGTACGTTTCGGCGACGCCGCCCGTTCCCGCATGGTGAATGGCGTCAACATCCTGGCCAACGCCGTTAAAGTAACCCTCGGCCCCAAAGGCCGCAACGTGGTGCTGGACCGCGCCTTCGGCGCCCCCACCGTGACCAAGGACGGCGTGTCCGTGGCCAAGGAGATCGAACTGAAGGACAAGTTCGAGAACATGGGCGCCCAGATGGTCAAGGAAGTCGCTTCCAAGACCTCCGATATCGCCGGCGATGGCACCACCACCGCCACCGTGCTGGCCCAGTCCATCCTCATCGAAGGCATGAAGTTCGTCGCCGCCGGTATGAATCCGATGGACCTCAAGCGCGGCATCGACAAGGCAGTCATCGCCCTGACCGCTGAACTGAAGGGCATCTCCAAGCCCTGCACCACCAACAAGGAGATTGCCCAGGTCGGCTCCATCTCCGCCAACTCCGACGCCAGCATCGGCGAGATCATCGCCGGCGCCATGGACAAGGTCGGCAAGGAAGGCGTCATCACGGTCGAGGACGGCACCAGCCTGGAAAGTGAGCTGGACGTGGTGGAAGGTATGCAGTTCGATCGCGGCTACCTCAGCCCCTACTTCATCAACAACGCCGACAAGCAGATGGCCGTGCTGGAAGAGCCGTTCATCCTGCTGCACGACAAGAAAATTTCCAACATCCGCGACCTACTGCCGGTGCTGGAACAAGTCGCCAAGGCCGGCAAGCCGCTATTGATTATCGCCGAGGACATCGAGGGCGAGGCCCTGGCTACCCTGGTCGTGAACAACATCCGTGGCATCCTCAAGACCGTCGCCGTCAAGGCTCCCGGCTTTGGTGACCGACGCAAGGCGATGCTGGAAGACATGGCCATCCTGACTGGCGGCACAGTGATCGCCGAGGAAGTCGGCTTATCGCTGGACAAGGCCACCCTGCAAGACCTGGGCCGCGCCAAGCGCATCGAAGTGGGCAAGGAAAACTCCACCGTCATCGATGGCGCTGGCTCTACCGACGCTATCAAGGGTCGCATCGTGCAGATCAACAAACAGATCGAGGAAACCACCTCCGACTATGACAAGGAAAAGCTGCAAGAGCGCAAGGCCAAGCTGGCCGGCGGCGTGGCCGTCATCAAGGTCGGCGCGGCAACCGAGGTCGAAATGAAGGAGAAGAAGGCCCGCGTCGAAGACGCTTTGCACGCCACCCGTGCGGCGGTCGAGGAAGGCATCGTCCCCGGTGGCGGCGTCGCCCTGCTGCGTGCCCGCGCCAAGATTGCCAAGCTCAAGGGCGATAACCACGACCAGGACGCTGGCATCAAGATCGTCCTGCGCGCCATCGAGGAACCGCTGCGTCAGATCGTCGTCAACTGCGGCGAGGAAGCCTCGGTCGTGGTCAACAAGGTGCTCGGCGGCAAGGGCAACTATGGCTACAACGCCGGCACCGGCGAGTACGGCGACATGATGGACATGGGCGTGCTGGACCCCACCAAGGTGACCCGCACAGCGCTCCAGAATGCCGCTTCCGTGGCCGGCCTGATGCTGACCACCGACTGCATGGTGACCGAACTGCCGGACGACAAGAAGGGCGGCGGCGCACCCGATATGAGCGGCATGGGCGGTGGCATGGGCGGCATGGGCGGTATGGACTTCTAAGCGCTCGTCAGCACGGCTTCAGTAAGCAAAAAGCCCCAAGGCCTACCGGCCTTGGGGCTTTTTTGTGCGTCCGAGATTCAGACTGGCTCGAAGGTTTATTTCCGCTTCTTGGCCTTGTTAGTCTTAGCCGGCGTGGATTCCATCTTGATTAACGCATCGACCACCGCCAGGGTCTTCTCATGGCTGCCGGTCATGGAGGCGGAGGTCAGGTATTTGCCATTGACCGCCAGGGCCGGCACACCCTCAAGCTTGTAGGCCCGGGCTAATGCCTTGGCCCGGGCAATGTCGGCGTTGACGGTAAAGGACTCATAGGCGGCCTTCAGCTTGGCTCGATCCAGACCATGCTTTGCGCCCCAGTCGAAGAAGGTGTCGGGGTCCATCAGCTTCTTGTCCTCGACGTGGATGGCGTTAAAGACATCATCGTGCAGCTTGTCGACCGCACCCAGCGCCTTCAGGGCGAAATAGACCCGGGCCATGGGTTCCCAACTATCGGAAAAGATGACCGGCTGACGTTTGAGGACGACGTTTTTGGGTAATTTTCTGGCCCAGGCGTTGAGCGTCGGCTCTAAAACGAAGCAATGCGGACAGGTGTAGGCGAAAAACTCGATTACCTCGACCTTGCCCTTGCTATCGGTCGGCTGTGCCGGCGATAGAAGCTGGTAATCCTTACCGGCGTCCAGCGCCGCAGCGGTCATCGGCAGGGTAGCCAAGGGCAGGGCAATCGCGAGGGCGGCGACTAAATTGGCAAAACGCATGTGTATCTCCTATGGGTTAACGGCTTCTTTGAGTGGTCTGGCCTCGAATTTGTTCTCGGCTAGTTTTTTTTGCGCCGAATCGGCGGCTGCCTGGTCGCTGAATGGGCCGACCCGGACCCGGTAGAGCATGGTCTCGTTCTGGGTCGTTGGCTCAACCACGACGCTGAAATTGAGCAGGGCCAGCTTGGCCCGCAGCGCATCGGCATCACTGGCATTCTTCAAGGCTGCAACCTGCAACCACCAGCGTTCGACATTCGGTTTTGCCGGCAAGGGCTTGGGTGCCCGATCACCGGGCAGAATGTCGTAGAAGGTATAGTTCGGGGCATCGGCCTTATCTGGCCCGGCGGGCGTGTCCAGGCCGGCATCGGCTGGCTTGGCCGGGGTGACGATCGCGGCCGGCGGCGGCTGCAACTCGGGGGCGGACGCCGCCGGTTTGAAATCCTGCGACCGGGGCCACAAGAGCCAGAGCAGCGCGCCGGCCAGCAGCAGACTTAGCAAGATGCCGAGCAGCACGCCCTTGAATAGACCGCCGCTCTTGCGCCCGTGTTGGGCATAGCCGCCCCGCCTGGATTCGTTGTCTTTATAGTCGCGCGCCACGTCACCCTCCTACATCTTGTCCGGCGCGCTAACGCCGAGCAGCGCCAAACCGCTGCGCAGGGTCTGGCGAGTCGCGGCGATCAACGCCAGCCGGGCCAGTTTCAGCGCTTCGTCGGCAACCAGGAACTGGCAAGCGGCATACAGGCCATGCAGGTCGGCGGCCAAGTCTTTCAAATAGTAGGCGACCAGATGGGGTGAAAATTCCCGCGCGGCGGAGGCGCAAATCTCCGGGAATTCAGCCAGACAATCGAGCAAGGCCAACTCCTGCGGCTGGCTCAGTTGGGTCGGGTCGGCGTCCTGGAGGTCGGCCATATCGCCGCCCCAGGCCTCCAGCACCCGGCTGATGCGGGCGTGGGCGTACTGGATGTAATAGACCGGATTGTCGTTACTCTGACTCTTGGCCAGGTCCAGGTCGAAGTCCAGATGCTGATCCGATTTACGCAACACATAGAAGAAGCGGCAGGCATCATTGCCCACTTCTGTGCGCAGCTCGCGCAGGGTGACGTACTGGCCGGAGCGAGTGGACATGGATTTTTTCTGGCCGCCTTCCCAGAGCACGGCGAATTGCACCAGGGTCACGGTTAGCCGGTCCGGGTCGGCGCCAGCGGCCTTGAGCGCGCCCTTGACCCGCGAGATGTAGCCGTGATGGTCGGCGCCCCAGACATCAATGACCTGTTCGAAGCCGCGTTCGAACTTGTTCAGGTGATAGGCGATGTCGGCGGCGAAGTAGGTGTAGATGCCGTTGTCGCGCTTGACCACCCGGTCCTTTTCGTCGCCGAAGTCGGTGGAGCGGAACCACAGCGCACCGTTCTGTTCGTAGATGTGGCCGTTTTTTTGCAGGGCCGTGACGGCCCGGTCGATCAGCCCGGCATCGTGCAGGGTCCGTTCCGAGAACCAGTGGTCAAAGACCACCCCGAATTCGGTCAGGTCGTTGCGGCCGTCGCCCAGTTGCTCCTCCAGGGCGTAACCGTGGATATAGGCATAGTCGGGGCCGAGCAGCGCCTTGGCGTTGGCGATCAGGGCATCAAGATGGCCCTCTGGATCGCTAACGGCATCCGGCGCATTGGCCACCACCTCGGCCGCAGCACGTTTGTAACGCCCGCCATGGAGTTCAGCTACGGCCTGCGCCATGGCCTTCACGTAATCGCCCTGATAGGCGTTGCCGGGGAAGGCCACGATCTCGCCGTTCAGTTCCAGATAGCGCAGCCAGGTCGATAGCGCCAGTATGTCCATCTGTCGGCCGGCATCGTTGACGTAGTACTCGCGATAGGCGTTGTAGCCGACAAAGGCCAGGCAATTGGCCAGGCTGGCGCCGAACGCGGCGCCCCGGCCATGACCGACATGTAACGGCCCGGTCGGGTTGGCCGAGACAAACTCGATCTGTACCTTGCGGCCGTGGCCCAGGTCGCTACGGCCATAATCCGCGCCGGCGGCCAGGACGTGGCCGACCAGGGCCTGTTTCGCGGCCGGCTTGATGAATACGTTGATGAAGCCCGGCCCGGCGATCTCGGTTTTTGCCACCAGTTGCGAGGCCGGCAACGCGGCCACGATCTGCGCCGCGACTTCGCGCGGATTCTTTTTCAGGGCGCGTGCCAGTTGCATGGCCGCATTGCAAGCGTAATCGCCGTGGCTGGCCTGCTTGGGGCGTTCCAGCTCGATGGCGATGGCGCTGCCAGGCGCGACTTGGGCGACGGCCTGACCAAATAGGTCGGCTAGATGGGTTTTGGGCTCGATGTAATTCATGTTCCACAACTGGCTGCAAGTCGGCGGATTATAGCCGACTGGCAAGCCGTCCGATCAGGCGACGGCGGCAAACCCGACGAGTCGCATGGCGTTTGTCGATGGCCGTCAGCAGGCCGTGAGCTTGACATAGTCGAGGATGAACCATTTGTCACCGACCTTGGGAAAACCGACCCGGATCTCGGCCTCGGCGCCCTGGCCCTGGTAGCCGGACACTACGCCCTCGCCGTAGCGCGGGTGGCTGACGCGGGCGCCGATCTTGTAGGGCAGGGCGCGGGAAGGCGGCGGGGCATGGATGGCAACCGACTGGGCGGCCGGTGCGGCATAGGTCGGCGACGGTCTCAGGTTGAGCGTATGCACCAGCGCCGCCGGTATCTCCTCCAGAAAGCGCGACGGCAGGCCATAGCGCAACTGACCGTGCAACATGCGCTGCTCGGCGTGGCTGATGAATAGTCGGCGGCGGGCGCGGGTGATGGCGACGTACATCAGCCGGCGTTCTTCTTCCAGACCACCCGCTTCGTTCAGGGCGTTCTCGTGCGGGAACAGGCCCTCCTCCAGGCCGGTGATGAACACGGTGTGGAACTCCAGACCCTTGGCGGCATGGACGGTCATCAACTGCACCGCATCGGCGCTGGCGCCGGCCTCGTGGTCGCCGGCCTCCAGCGCGGCATGGGCCAGGAAGGCGGTCAGGCTCGGGTCGTCCGATTCGCTGGCAAAGGCCGAGGCCGCATTGGTCAGCTCGTTCAGGTTCTCGATCCGGCTCTCGCCTTCCTTTTCGGTCTGGTAGTGGGCGAGCAGACCGGAGCGCTCGACGACGATTGCGGCCGCTTCCGGCAGCGGCAGATTGGCCGTCTCGGCGCGCAGCGCTTCGATCAACTGCACAAAACCGGCCAGGCCCTTGTGCCTGCCGCCGCCGGCGCAGGCCGCCTGCCACAAGGTAACCCCGCCCTGACGCGCGGCGGCGTCAAGCATTTCCAGGGTGCGGGCGCCGATGCCACGGGTGGGGAAGTTGGCCACCCGCAGTAAGGCGTTGTCGTCCTCGGGGTTGGCCACGAGACGCAGGTAGGCCAGGGCGTGCTTGATCTCGGCGCGCTCAAAGAAACGCTGGCCGCCGTAGACCCGATAGGGCAGCCCGGCGGTGAACAGGGCGTGCTCGATGGCCCGCGACTGGGCGTTGGCGCGATACAGCACGGCCATGTTCGAATAGCCGAGGCCATCCCGGTACAGCTCGCGGATGGCCTCGACCACAAAGCCGGCCTCCTCGCGGTCGTCGTTGGCCTGGTAATGGCGGATCGGCTCGCCCACCCCGGCGTCGGTCCACAAGTCCTTGCCGAGACGATTCTCATTGCCCGAAATCACCGCGTTGGCGGCGTCGAGGATGGTCGAATGGGAACGGTAGTTCTGGGTCAGTTTGATCGGCTCAGTCAGCCCCAGGTCGCGCATGAACACGGCCATGTTGCCAACATCGGCGCCCCGGAAGGCGTAGATCGACTGGTCGTCATCGCCGACCGCGAACAACGCCGTGTCCGGCCCGGCCAACAGCCTCAGCCAGGCATATTGCAGCTTGCTGGTGTCCTGGAATTCGTCCACCAGGATATGCCGGAACCTTGTTTGATAGTGCTCGCGTAACAGGGCGTTGCGGGCCAAGAGCTCGTAGGAGCGCAGCAGCAGTTCGGCGAAATCGACCGCCCCCTCGCGGTTGCACTGCGCGTCGTACTCGGCAAACAGCTCTACCAGACGGCGGCTGTAGGGGTCCCATGCCTCGACCCGGTCGGCGCGCAGGCCGGCCTCCTTGTTCTGGTTGATGAAGGCCTGGACCTTGCGCGGCTGGTACTTGTCGGTGTCGATGTTGAGCGCCTTCAGCAGACGTTTGATCGCCGAGAGCTGGTCGGCCGAGTCGAGTATCTGGAACAGTGACGGCAACCCGGCGTCGCGGTGGTGGGCGCGCAGCAGGCGGTTGCACAGGCCATGGAAGGTGCCCACCCACATACCCCGGGTGTTGATCGGCAGCATGGCGGAAAGCCGGGTCAGCATCTCCTTGGCCGCCTTGTTGGTGAAGGTGACCGCCAACAGGCCCATGGGCGAAACCTGGGCCGTCTGAATCAGCCAGGCGATGCGCGTGGTGAGTACCCTGGTCTTGCCCGATCCGGCCCCGGCCAGGACCAGGGCGGAACCATTAGCGGTGACGGCGGCGAGCTGGTCAGGATTGAGGCCGCCAAGCAAATCGGAGGACATGGGCTGGTCGTGGAAAGAATGGGGCGATTATAACCGGCGCCGCCGCCTCATCGCGGGGCCGCCATGCACCGGCGCGGTGCGTTTCAGGGACGAAACGAGGCGATTTGTGTCCTATCTCCAAGGAATCAGGCTGGCATGGCGCTTGCTGTAGTTAAAGTGCGGGCGCAAGTCCGTGTTAGGGACTTCTTCATGCGGCGACTTTCCGGGCGGAAGGCCGCCGTTTTTTTTTCGGCGTCGGGCTGAACCGGTAGAATGGCCGCATCGAAACGATGTACTGGAGTCCTTGATGAACCCGATCACCGTGCTTTACTTCGGCGATCTCATGGCCAGGCTGCAAATCGGCCGCGAGAGCCTGCGCCTGCCGATGAGCGTGAAAGACGTGGCCGGCCTGATGAAGCTGCTGGCGATGCGCGGCGGCGACTGGCGGGCCGCCTTTAGCCAGGCGCGCGCCACCCTGCGCGTCACCGTCAACAAGCAGGACGCCGGTTTCGACGCCGCACTGCAAGGCGGCGACGAGGTGGCGTTCATCGAATCGGTGTCGATCTGAGGTAAACGGCGGCCATGGGCCACCCTATCGTTTTAAGGGCTATTTGCAAAAGTCGGCTTGGGGTTCTTTGCAGACTTCCAGACAAGAAATCTAACCAACATTACCTTTCGATCGGGGTAGTCGCAAAGACAAATTCCAAGCAGGGCAACACTTCTTGAATCAGCCTAGTTCAACCGCAAAAATAGTCTGATCCAACCCCAGAATGCACTTAGCCGTTTTAAGTCCGACTGGCTCCTAGCCTTTTTTCTTCGCCCTGGGATGCGTCTGGTCGTAGACCTTGGCCAGGTGCTGGAAGTCGAGATGGGTATAGATCTGCGTGGTCGATAGGCTGG
>Ga0210051_1000121_pt1 | contig 58301 bp, 51 predicted proteins | sample CryGey092014_all_FD_185464 | JGI IMG/M metagenome (GOLD analysis project Ga0210051, IMG submission 185464) | Groundwater microbial communities from aquifer - Crystal Geyser CG23_combo_of_CG06-09_8/20/14_all (SPAdes) (version 2) | ecosystem: Environmental > Aquatic > Deep subsurface > Groundwater...
ATGCCTGCCTCACCGCCTGCTCCCGAGCGGGTCACTGATTTTAATTTTTTGATAACATAAAAATGGGTTTATCAAATTTCTTGAAGAAAAATAAAAAATTTTTGATAGTGGCGCTCTTTATCACAACTATTTTAGCGATTTTTCTGTTTACCGCTAATAATACGGATGCCCAATCCCAAAATGTTACAAATCAATTAATCTGCTTAAAATCGCCAAGCGGCTGTTTATAAAATGCATCTATTAAACTTTTTCAATAAAAAACGTAAAAAAATTGCAATAATATCCTCTATTACGCTCGCTTTCGTTTTCTTTGTGTTTTTTATTATCTACGGTGGTCTCAAGGCAAACGCGCAAAGTAGGGATACCTGCGCGCAAGCAGGCGGTAGCTGTACTGCTCTATCAGGGAGATCAGGAACGTGTGTGTCTGGAGGGAAGCTTTCATCGGGAACAGAATATTTTTATTGTAAGGGTGAACTAACAGCTACCGAAAAAACTGCTCTGGCAATAGATGAAAAAGGAGCAGCTCTTGCAAATGCAATTATTGATGGTCTCTTTAAAATTGGTTTTAAACTAATAGACGTAGTGGCCTATGTCATATTCTTCGTTCTTGGCCAGCTTCTTGCTTTAGCCGGCCTACTTCTTGATTTTGTTCTAACAAAACCCGAGCTCAATAAGTTTGCCCTATCGCCTATTGTCCGGACCGGCTGGGGCATTACCAAAAACCTGGCCAATATGTTTTTTGCCCTGATTTTGCTGATTATTTCTTTTGCCACAATCCTGCGCATTGAAAGCTATGGAGTAAAACAAATTCTGCCCAAACTCATCATTGCCGCGCTTCTGATAAATTTCAGCTTGGTGATTGGCGGAGTCATTATTGATTTTTCCCAGGTTATGACAAAATATTTTGTTGACAAGGCGCTGGAAGGAAACGGAGGACAAACTCTTAGCAGCACCATTGCCAATAAAATGAATATTGCCGAGGGCTTTAGAGCTCGTAATGCAACCAATGCTCCACCTTTGAGCGACTCGCTTGATGGTCTTGTCACTTCTATCATCGGCCTTTTTGCCGGCTGTCTTGTCATTCTAATTGCCGCCTTTGTCTTTTTCGCTGCCGCGCTTCTTTTTATTGTCCGTTATATTGCTTTATTATTTTTGCTTATTTTGGCGCCTTTGGCCTGGTTTTTTTATATTGTGCCTATGACCAAAAAATACTGGGATATGTGGTGGAGCACCTTTTTCAAATGGGCTCTTTTTGCCCCGGCTTACGCTTTTTTCCTTTATTTATCAATGATGGTGATAAAAAGCGGGGTAGTGACACAAGTTGGGGTTAATCCGGGCGCAGCGGCCGGTTCTAAGTTTTTTGGCCTATACAGCATCCCCACACTCATCAATTTCACCATCATCATCGGCTTTTTGCTCGGCAGCTTGATTGTCGCGCAAAAAATGGGCGTTATGGGAGCAGGAGCGGCCATGAGATTGGTCAAAGGGGCTGGCAAAGGATTTGGGAAATTTGCGGCCAGAAAAGGCACGGGTTATGACAGATGGGCTCCGGCCGCGACCAGAGCCGCCGGCGTGACATTAGCCGCTGTAGGCCTTAAGAAATATGGCGGCGCGCTCCAGGGTAAAGCTATCCAGATGAAAGAAAAACAGCTTGAGTCCAAAGAAAATAAAGCCTATGAAGCGTATATTAAATCCTTGCCAGCCTCACAAAGAGAAACCGAATTGAAATCAGCCAAAGGCCAGAACGCCCTTATAATTTCCAAGGTAATGAAAGAGAACGGGGAACTGCAACATGTCAGCGCAGATGTAGCCCAAAAAGCAGTTGCTACTTTGGAAGCCTTTGGTCGCAATAAAGAAGCTGCAGATATTAGGAGACAAAGACCAGAGACCAATAAGACGGCAACAGAAGTTAAAGACTCTGTTTCCAAGGTAATCCAGGAAGGTAATCTTAATCTTATTTCAGAGCTTTCTATGCAAGATGACCGAGTGGTTGATGCTATCTGCCAGTACGCATCTCCGCAACAGATTGAAGCCTTAAGAAATAAATCGCCCAAATATGAAACGGAGTTGAAAGCTGGCCTTGCCCGAGTTGCCGCAACAACTGGCGCCGCCTATGCAGCCAAGGTAACTGCAGGCACAGCAACAGCAGCTGATACAGAACAAAACAATAAAGTCCAATTTGCCTATGCTTCACAAACAGGTGATATATCAAAACTGGATAATACCAAAACGGTTGATCCCGCAACTGGACTAGTTACCAGCCAAAGAATACAATGGGCACAAAAAGCTGGCGCCGAAGGATTAAAACGATTAGAAGCATTAGACGTTGATGTAGCGATGAATATACCACCAGGCGTGTTGAAAGAAGCTGTCCAAAAAATGAAGGGTAATGTTGCTCGAGATGTTGTGAAATACATCAAAGCAAGATCGGGTGCGGCCGCAAATGAATTCGCCAAAAAAGATCCGCTATTAAGCAGTATGGCTTAAACATTCTCTAATTATATGCCTGCCGATTTTTTAGAAAAAGTCAATACTCTTCCAGAACCTGTCAAAAATATTCTTTTTTCTAATGGACTAACAGAACAAATTTATAGTACTACTTCTAGTTATGGCATTAATGAACAAGCACAAGAAAAAATAGCCAAGCTAATCGGTTTAATATTTGTAAAAGATTTTCCATTAGAAAGAATGTCGGAGATACTTCAGCGGGAGTTACCAGTCCAGGAAGGAATTGCTGCTGGCCTGTCTCTTTCTTTAACGAAGGCGATTTTTTTACCCTTAAAAACTTTTTTTCCGAATGCCGAGAGTTTCATAGCGACCATGACGCAGAAAGCAATCCCACCAACTCAACCACCTCAAACATTAGGTGTAGTAAAAGAAGAGATACAAAATCAAAAAACAAATATAGAGAAACTACAGATAGTTCCTCCTGAACCAGAATTAATAGTCCAGCAAACGCTGGCCTCAGCTCTTTTTGAAAGAGAAGAAGTTTTGGCCAAACAGCTTGTTACTACCAATCCTATAAAATTCGCTGATTCGGAAATGCTCAAATTTCCTTCTGTTAAAAATTGGCTGACCGACTATTTAAAATTCAGAAATAATTTTCCCGATCAGGAATATTCTTTAATAAGGGCCAAATATATCAATGATACCCCAAACACCAAAAAATTAAGCGAAAAGGAACGTCTGATACTGGCTCAAATATTCAGATCCTATGACGAGTATACCGCCCTACCTTTTTCCAAAAAAACCGGGCAGCTGTTGGTTAACAAATTAGAAGTGCCCTCAAGCGCTCCGCCAAAACAGTCAACAGCTTTTCCTGCGCCACAACCAGCGGCTCAGGCGCCTCCCAGATTACCGGCTCAGCCAACTGGCGCGCCAATACAACAAACACCTGCTCCAACGTCACAAGCGCCAAAACAATTGCCAACCCAGCAGCCTACCCCACAAACGCCTCCGCCCCAGCAGAAAGATACTTATCGGGAACAAGTCGCGCCGCAGGATTTAGCCGGTCCGCAAGCGGCGCAAAGACCGGCGCCAAAATTAAATGGGAACATCATCAACTTGAAAGAACTCGGCAAGGAATAAAAGGTTCTCCCAAATTCAAAAATCAAACATCAAAATGCAAAATGACAGTGCAAAGTTCAAAAATGACTTTAAAGAGAGGCTATACCGATTTGTATTAAGACTTCTAAAATTTATCAGCTCTTTGCCAAGAAATGCGATTACAATAGTAATAATTAACCAGTTGATAAGAAGCGGCACAAGTATCCTGTCTAATTTCATAGAAGCCCGCGCCTCAAGCTCAAGAAAAGAATTCACAAATTATTTTCAAATCTGTTTAAAATCGGCCAACGAATCAAAAGTCTGGCTGGCATTATTGCGAGACACAAACAATGGCGATAAAAAAGAGATTAATGATTTATTAAAAGAATTGGACGAGATAAGCAAAATTTTTGCTTCCAGCATATTAAACTTAAAAGGTAAAAAATGAATTTTTAATTTTTGATTTGTCATTTTGATTTTTAAATTTTGATATTTGATTTAAAAGACACTATGCAATTTAACGTTCCTCAATTTTTAGATATTGAAGACAAAGTTATCGGGCCGCTCACTTTAAAGCAATTCGGCTGGCTGGCTGGCGCAGGAGCGGTGATTTTTTTGATATACTCGATGGTGCCAAATTTCGCTCTTTTTATCCTGCTTTCTATCCCTGTTTTTGGCTTTGGCATGGCCTTGGCATTTTTAAAAATCAACGGCCGACCTTTCATCAATATCCTGATTTCATTTGTTGCCTATATGTTTAAACCAAAACTTTTCGTCTGGAGAAAAAAAACAAAATAGCGACCCCGATATCCGAATTGCACCCGGATGACCCGGATTATGAAAAAATTATTGCATCAAGATTTAACATATAAGATAAATGGAGTATGCTTCAAAGCACATCGCGAATTAGGAAGGTTTTGCCGAGAACGACAGTATTGCGATAAACTTAAAGAATTATTAAAAGATGCTGGTATAGGTTATGAACGCGAATATGAATTAACAAAATTGAATAAAGCTTCGCCGATGGGCAACAGAGTTGATTTCTTAATAGAACACATTATTATTTTAGACATAAAAGCGAAGAAATTTATCACTAAAGATGACTATATTCAAATGCTTAGATATCTGGATGCAGCCAATATTGAACTAGGGATAATTGTAAACTTTCGCCATACCTATCTAAAACCAAAAAGGGTCTTGAATTCTAAATTTAAAAATCCGGATAATCCGGGTGTTACGTCCGGGTAATCCGTGTCGCTTTAAATGAACGGATCAAAGCAAAAAACAAGTATATTAAAAAAAATCCCGATTGCCGACATAAAAGACAGTGCGGTCTTGATGAAAGACAGCTCTTTGCGCGGGGTTTTAATGACCAACTCCCTTAATTTTTCCTTAAAATCAACCGAGGAACAGGACGCCATCACATACCGCTATCAGGATTTTTTAAACTCGCTTGATTTCCCGCTCCAGATTTTGATTGTGACTCGGAAATTTGATGTTTCCGATTACCTTGAAATGCTCGAAAAAAAAAGGAACGAACAGGATAATGAGCTTTTGAAAATCCAGGTTTCCGAATACATTGATTTTATTAAAGGGCTAACGCAGCTGGTCAACATTATGAGCACCTATTTTTATCTGATCGTGCCGTTTTCCCAAAGTGAAGAAACAAAAAAGAAAGCCAAAGGAGGAATTGGCGGCGCCGTCAGCGGCATTTTTAAAGGCTTTGGCAAAAAAGACGCGCAAAAAAAAGTCCAAAGCTATGACGAGCTTAGAGTCGGCCTTTGGCAAAGAATAGAATATATCTCTTCGGGTCTTTCGGCTATTGGTTTAAAAACAGTCGCCCTAAACAACGAAGAACTGCTTGAACTTTTTTATCGGGTGTACAACCCAGAAGCAAAAGAGAAGCCGAAAATGGAACCGGAAGTGCCGACCGAAAGCAAGTAAAACAGCTTCCACCATAAAGTATGGCAGAAGGCAACGGAACAACCGACATTGAAAATTCAAAAATCAAACATCAAAATGCAAAATGACAGTGCAAAGTTCAAAAATGACTTTAAAGAGAGGCTATACCGATTTGTATTAAGACTTCTAAAATTTATCAGCTCTTTGCCAAGAAATGCGATTACAATAGTAATAATTAACCAGTTGATAAGAAGCGGCACAAGTATCCTGTCTAATTTCATAGAAGCCCGCGCCTCAAGCTCAAGAAAAGAATTCACAAATTATTTTCAAATCTGTTTAAAATCGGCCAACGAATCAAAAGTCTGGCTGGCATTATTGCGAGACACAAACAATGGCGATAAAAAAGAGATTAATGATTTATTAAAAGAATTGGACGAGATAAGCAAAATTTTTGCTTCCAGCATATTAAACTTAAAAGGTAAAAAATGAATTTTTAATTTTTGATTTGTCATTTTGATTTTTAAATTTTGATATTTGATTTAACTTATGGATTTTCCTTTTTTCTCAAAAAAACCAAAGCCAGAAACAGCGACTCCGGGGCTAGAAGTAAAGCCCGCTCAAGAGGTGGCTGATTTAGTTGCTCCGCCGGCGCTGCAGATTAGCTCAAACCACATCCAGATTGGCGGCAAGTTTTGCCGGGTTCTTTTTGTTTTTACCTATCCGCGGCATTTGACAACCAACTGGTTCTCCCCGATAATTTCGCTGGACAAAGAAATGAACGTTTCTATGTTTATCCATCCGGCCGACACCAATGTGGTTTTAAACCAGCTGAGAAAAAAAGTAACCCAGGTGCAGTCGCAAATTTCAATGGAACAGGAAAAAGGCAAGGTCAGAAATCCGATGCTGGAAACGGCGCTGCAGGATATGGAAAATTTAAGAGATATCCTGCAGCAGGGAAGCGAAAAGTTTTTTTATTTTGGCATCTATATAGCCGTGTTTGGCAATAGTTTAAAAGACTTGGACGAAATAGAAAATGAAATCCGTTCTTCGCTTGAATCAAAACTTGTTTATGTCAAACCAGCTTCTTTCCAGCAGGAAGCGGGCTTTACTTCTGTTCTGCCTCTGGCAAAAGACGAGCTTGCTATCAATACTCCTTTAAATACCGCCCCTATTTCAAGCACCTTCCCTTTTGTTTCTTCTGACCTTTCGCATAATAAAGGAATTTTATATGGCATTAACCGCCATAATAACAGCCTCGTCCTTTTTGACAGATTCGCCATGGAAAATGCCAATATGGTCATCTTCGCCAAATCTGGCGCCGGCAAAAGCTACACCGTCAAATTGGAAGTTTTGCGTTCGCTCATGCTTGGCACCGATGTCATTGCCATTGATCCGGAAAACGAATACCAATATTTAACCGAGACTGTCGGCGGCTCCTATATTAAAATTTCCATTAATTCGCCAAATCATATAAATCCCTTTGACTTGCCTCTGCCGGGCAAAGACGACCAGCCGGCTGATCTTTTGCGCACAAATATCATAAACTTGGTCGGGCTGCTGCGAATAATGCTTGGAGGGCTAACGCCCCAAGAAGATGCGATTTTAGACAAAGCGCTGAGCGAAACTTATGCTTCGCGCGATATTACTCCTCAATCCGATTTTTCCAAAGTTACCGCGCCTCTTATGGGCGACTTAAAAACTGTTTTAGAAAATATGGAAGGCGGCTTGCCTCTTTCCCAGCGGCTTGAAAAATACACTTCTGGTTCCTACGCCGGATTTTTCAACCAGCCGACAAATATTGCTGTCAAAAACAAAATGGTCACTTTTTCCATCCGCGACATGGAAGAGGAGCTGCGGCCGGTGGCCATGTATGTCGTTTTGCATTATATCTGGAATTTGATTCGCGCCCAGCTTAAAAAAAGAATTTTGGTGGTTGACGAGGCCTGGGTTATGATGAAAAATGAAGACGCCGCTTCTTTTATGTTTGGCATTGCCAAGCGCTGCCGCAAATATTTTTTGGGGCTAACAACCATCACCCAGGATGTGGCCGACTTTATGGCCTCTCCTTACGGCAAGCCGATTGTCAGTAATTCCTCAATTCAGATTTTAATGAAACAGTCACCTGCCACGATTGACATAATAAAACAAACATTTAATCTAACCGACCAGGAAAAATATCTGCTGCTTGAATGCAATGTCGGAGAGGGTATATTTTTTGCCGGCCTAAAACACGTGGCCATAAAAGTAGTCGCTTCATATTCAGAGGACCAAGTTATCACTTCAGACCCGGCCCAGCTTCTGGAAATTGAAAAAGCAAAGACAGAAATGGCAGAAGAGGAAGCAGTCCAGCAGCAAAAGCCTTTAACCAACGAACCGGCATAATAAATTAAAAATGCAAAGTGCAAAGTGCAAAATGACAGATTAAAATGTAAAATTAGCTAAAGTCAAAATTCACCCAATATTTATTAATTTTTGAATTTTGCATTGTAATTTTGAATTTTGAATTAAATTTATGCCTACTGCTGAAGAATTATACGAACAACAATTTAATGAAGACAGGGCAAGACAAGAACAGCCTGCTGTCCAGGGCAGAGCCCAACAAACCAAAGCCCAAGAACCAATAACTTTCCCTTGGCTTATGCTTTGCGTGGCCGCTCTCTTTGATCTAATAAGCCTGATTCCTATTGTCAATATCTTCAGTGAAATATTAGCCGGGCTAATTCTTTGGCTCTGGAAACAAAGCTATAACTCAAAAACAAATCCTTTAATAGATATCGTTGCCGCCAAAATTGTAGATTATATATTTTTAGACATTCTACCTTCCAATATATTCACAGTTGTCTATGCGTATACCAAAAAGAAGACTGCGTCTAAAGCCGGCTCCAAAATTGGCGGCAAAATAATAACAAAACTGGCAACATAATTTTTTTAAAAGTTACCATATTATGAAAAAATATCTTTTATTTTTTATCTTAATTTATTTCGTCCTGCTTTTTCTGCCTCTGGCTGTTTCGGCCATTGAATATCCATTCGGCACATTGGGCGCCAATCCGACGCCCTGCGAATACATGAAAACTGTTTTTGTCTGGGGTTTGGGAATTGTTGGCGCGCTCGCTGTAGTAGCTATTGCTTACGGCGGATTTAGGTATATGGTGGGCAACGTGCAGCCGGGCAAAGAAATCATCTATTCGGCGCTTTTGGGCCTTCTGCTTTTAATGGCATCCTGGCTGATTTTATACACAATCAACCCTGACCTTGCCACAATGAAGTGCGAGTTGCCATCTACGGGAACCACTACTACAGGTACTCCAAGCACTGGTACTCCTACTACTGGTACTCCCAGCGGCACCTTGACCGAGCAAGCGGCCAGAGATAGGCTCGCCAGCGACGGTATAGGCGTCAAAGCCGACTGCCCGGTTGGCCAATCGACAAATTGCGTTGACCTTGAAGGCATAAAAAGTTCAACCCTCACAGAAGTAAAATCGCTTGCCAGCCAAGCTGGGAAAGACAATGTTTATGTTACAGCCGGCACAGAAGGATGCGGCACTATCCATGCTACAGGACTCAGAAGCCATTGCACCGGCGATAAAGTTGACATAAGGCCAAATGCGACTCTTGATAACTATATTCAAACTAATTATACATATGTCGGGACAAGAAGCGATGGGGCAAAACAATACAAGGCTCCTGATGGCGCAATTTATGCCAAAGAAAGCGATCATTGGGATGTTTTATCCGCATAGTATGATGGCTAGCGACTCAACGTCATACATTTTATTTTTATGAGTGTCAAAAAAGTTTTTATTATTTTTATCATCCTTTTAGTTTTAGCCGGCGGAACGCTGGTTGTTTATAATCTTTTTTTGAAAAACAGAGGCAATGCGCCGGCCCAAAGAGAAACTTCTTTCCCCGAAACAGAACTTAGTTTAAAAATTAATGCGGTCAGCAAAGAAAAAGCTCTGGCGCCGGCAATTGGTGAAGACGGAAAAACGATAAAATATTATCTGCAAAAAAACGGCCTTGTCTTTTCTTCTTCTTTTGACGGCTCAAACATAGAAACCCTTTCAACCAATGAGCTTAAAGATTTATCAAAAATTATCTGGTCTCCTGATGCAAAAAAAGTCATTGGAATTTTGGGCAGTGCCGCAGCAAAAAAATATTTCTATGACCACGAAACAAAAAAAGCCGTTCTTCTAAATGAAAACATACAATTAATTGCCTGGGCGCCTTCAAGCCAAAAAATCGCTTATCATTACGAAACTCCCGACGGCCAATACAACAATATTAATATCGCAAATCCCGACGGCACTAACTGGCGCAGCATTTTCCAGACCCGCCTGACAGACTTAATTATTCAATGGCCGTCCCCTGATAAAATTTATATTTTTAACAAGCCGAGCGGCTCAACTCAAAGTTCTTTGTTTGCCATTGACCCGGATTCCGGAGATTTTGCTAAAATTCTTTCTGACCTTTATGGATTAGCGGCAAAATTCTCGCCCGACGGGCAAAAGATGATTTATGCCTCAACCGAGCAAAACGGCAAAAATTTAAAGTTATACGTGGCTCAAGCAGACGGCAGCCAGCTAAAAGAGCTTCCTCTCAAAACCTTGCCTGAAAAATGCGTCTGGTCGCTGGATAACGAAACGCTTTTTTGCGCGGTGCCTCAGCAATTTTCCGAACACGCGGTCTGGCCCGATGATTATAATTTGGGCAGGATTTCTATCAGTGACGATTTTTATATTATAAATGCAAACTCTCTGCAAAAAACAAAAATTGCGGGGCCCGGAACCGCGCAATCATTTGACGCTCAAAATTTAATTCTTTCGCCAAATGGCGACTACTTATTTTTTATCAATAAAAAAGACGGATTAGTCTATAATATTAAACTAGAATTACAATGATTTAATTGTCTCAATTTTTCTTTCAACATTTGGCAAAGAAATGCCAAGTGCTACTGCCAGCCAGAAAACGACCGCCAGGTCGTTTTTAAAATAAGTGGTGTCTGCTAAACCATGAATCAAAATATAGCCCATCAGCATTATCAAAGTTGCTGCAAAATAATTTGATTTTTTTAACAGCCCGAATAATTTTTTGAAAAAAATTGCTAAAAGCCAGATAAATCCGGCCAGGCCCAAGAGCCCAGTTTCCAACCAAAATGCCAAAAATAGATTATGGGGCTGGGGCGCTGTCCATTCAAGATAAGGGGTAAAAAAATAGCTCTGGTATCTTAAATAATAATCCTGAAACATTCCCGGCCCGATACCCAAAACCGGGTGGTCACGGATTATTTGCCAGGCGGCCCGCCAAATCATTATTCGCGATTGCCAGGAAGAACGGTCCGAATATAAAAAATTATTTAACTTTTCGCTATTTAATTGAAGCAAAGATAAAAATCCTGCTAACGCAATAAGCAATAATCCGCAAATAATTAACGCTCTTTTTTTATTTTTAGCTCTGGCAAATATCCAAAATATTGCCGCCAATATCACGGCCAGCCACGCCGCATAAGAAAAAGTTAAATAAAGAGCCAGTCCGGAAACAATAAGGATGACCAAAAAAAACAGCCTTTCTTTTTTTGGGCCGGACTCAAGCAATGCCAAGCTTAGCAAAAAGCCCGGGGCCAAATACATTGCCAAATGATTGGGTGACAAAAAAAATGCGGCTAATCTGCCGTCAAAAGTGAGCCTGCCCGTCAAAAAATAAAACAATGCAACTGCCGCGACCAAGCCGCAAGAGTACGCGAGCCAACGAAACATTTTTTTTATTTGCTCGCCTGTTTTTATTTCTCCGACAATTATTAAGGCTAAAATTAAAGGCGCGACAAACCAGCTTTTTAAAATCCCGGCGCTGATATTTAGGTTCTGCGAAAACAAAGCAGAAAAAATAGTTCCGATTAAAACAATAAGAGCAGGCAAAGAGATTTTTTTAATATTTTCCAAATTGATATTTTTATATTTTTTCTTAAAAAACCAAGTTAAAAACAATAAGCCGATCAGTATCTCCAAAACATTTGTGGGAATAAAAAAAATCTTTATCTTTAAAAGATAAAGCGGCAACAAAAATATAATAATATAAATCGCGCTTTCAAATCTTTTTTGGGACAGCCAAACAAATCCTGCCAATCCAAGGGCAAGTCCCAAAAGCGCATAAGTTGAATTAAGCCAAACGCTCATACCAGGTAGTAGAAATTCGACTTAAAATTTAAATTAGACAAATTAGATTTAAAATCTTGATTTATACAAAGAGATGGTTTCAAAAGTGCCAAAATAGATTCGACAAGCTCACTATAAATTTTATTCCCTGAGCTAGTTTACCCTGAGTTTATCGAAGGGAAGGGTAAAATTTTGGCAGAAAACCAATGAAATTAGCCTTCGACTCGTCCCGATTAGCGGGACTCGCTCAGGCAATAACGAGTTTTGAAACCATCTCAAAGTGTCAAATTGTGAATGTTTTTTGCGCGTCCCGATTAGCGGGACGCGCTGTCGAATTTTCCAAGTAGTAGAAATTCGACTCGTTTTGTATTTGGTTGCCTTCGGCAACCAGTCGAATTTTCACTACCTGATTTTCACTACCTGGCAGGTTTTAAACTTACGCTAACCAGCGCAAAAATTATCATTAAAGCCGCCAAGATGGTCGGGTTAAAAATTGATGTTTCAAAAAAAGAATGAACTAAAAAATAACTCAATGAGCCCAGCAGTCCTATTTTTAGAGAAATCATTTTGATTTCATCATTTTCAATCCGCCTTCGTTTTAATGATTTAGCCAGCTGATAAAAACTGCCAAAAAAGAGAAGCAGCCAAGCGGCCAAACCAAAAATCCCCGTTTCTGAAGCAATATCCAGATAAAGATTATGGCTGGTGATCGGGCTGCGGTATAAGCTTAAGGGGTCCACCGTTTTTGAATAATTTCCGAGCCCTACTCCAAAAATCGGCTTCTCCAAAAATATTTTAAAAGATTGCTGCCAAATCTCAAGTCTGCCCAAAGAAGACCCTTCTGAAATTAAAAAACTGGAAATAAAACGGCTAATCACCGCCTGACCAAAAATTATTAAAACCAATAAAAACAAAATAGAAATGGCCGTTATTAAAAATTTTTTCTTTTCTTTCAAATATCGCCAAGAATAAAGCAAAACAATAAATACGGAAAAAAATAATCCAAAGTATCCTCCGCGAGAAAATGTTAAAAAAAGCGCAACCACCATTAAGACATAAACGCAAAATAGCTTGAGGTTTGTTCCTTTCTGAAAAAGCAGCGTTGCCAGCAAAAGAGGGGAGCCAAGGCCGATAAAAAAAGCCAGCATGTGGGGGTCGGGGAACAAACCAAAAGCGCGCATTAAGGTTTTGCCTCCCACATTAACAAACCAGCTGGGATTTTGGGCGACCAGGGCGGAAAATGCCTTGCCCCAAAAACTTGGACCAATTTTTTGGGAATAAAATTGGATTAAAGCCGAAAAACTTATAAAAAACTGGGCCAGAAACTGAATCAGCGCAATTGATGCTGAGATAAAAGTGCTGGCTATAAAAATGTTTGTCAGTTTTTTTAAGCTGCTTTTTTCGTCTGCAATACTGGCAACCAAAAAATAAAGAGGGAAAATAGACAAAAAAACCGCTATTTTTCTTGCCCCCCAACTAAATTCCTGAGCAAAAAGTAAGGAGGCGACGCTGACTGCCAAAATTGAAAGCAAACCAAACCCCTGGAAAGGAGAAATAAAAAGCCGCTTTTTAAAAAAAGCAGCGGCAACCAGCCAAATCAAAAAGAACGCTAGAATCAAAATCCTGATTAAGGCCAAATCAATTTGCGGATTCAAATTAAGCGCAACGCCGAAGGGAATATAAAAAACAAGTACCAAAACACCAATTTTAAAAATATGCCAAAATTTTCTTTGATTTAAAAAAATATAATTTTGGGGAGGCAAATTGATTTTAGCCCGGCTTATCATATCTGTTTTTTAATTAAAGATTTAACGTCATTTACAGAAACTGCTTTAAATGCCAAGAGAGCTGGGAAGTATACCAATACTGCCAAAATTAATAGAATAAAAATGTTTAATTCTCTGGCAAAATAAAGAATCAATGACATCACCAAAGAAGCAAAAAATATTTTAAGCAAAATTCCAAAATTAGGCATATAATTAACGGCTTTTTTAATTACGATCAACATCAAAAATGTCACCAGCGCTTCCGTAAAAAGGGTTGAAGATGCCGCTCCCCAATAAGAAAATCTGGGTATCAAAATTAAATTGACCGAAAAATTAACAATTGCTCCCAGGCCATAAATTTTAGCCAGGGCTTTTTGCTTATCGAGAGCAATAATCATATTTGAAAATAGACTGCCCAAAAATATGATGGCCGTAGCAAAGATTAAAATATTTAAAACACCAACGGCCGCTCCAAATTGCGAACCGGCGATTAATGCGATAATCGGTTGAGATAAAATCAAGCCGCCCAAAGCCAGGGGCATGGCAAAAGTCAATAAAATATCCAGCCCTCGCTGAGCGACTCTTTTAAATTCTATCTGGTCGGTTAAGGCATATCTGGACAGAAGAGGCATTATTAGTCCGACAAACAAGGCTGGGAAAAAAATCAGGCTTTCCAGAATTTTATAAGCTACTCCATAAATTCCAACATCGCCAGGCGGTTTCATTAAAGAAAGCATGAGTGTGTCAAGTTTGAAATAAATCATTACAAAGACTGCCGAGATTGCCAAAGGGAAACTTTCTTTTATAATTTTTCTCCAATAAGGCAGATTCCAGCGGATTTTGACAGAGGTATATTTTTGAACAAATAAAAAAATCAGCAAAAAATTGGCAAAGCTGCCGATGCTCGTGGCTAAAATAATATTGAAAAAACCCATGTTTTTGAAAACAAAAAAGCCGATTAGGCCAACCTGAACTACCCGACCCGCCAATTCCGCTATCGCCGCTTTTTCCATCTTTAAATATTTTTGAAATACCGTCACCAATACCTGGGAATTAGAAAGAGACCAGAAGCCAAAAGAAGCCAACGCAATCCCAATTTTTGTCTGGAAAGAATAAGGAAAAAACCAGGCGATTGCGGGTGCCAGTCCAAAAATAAAAAGGCCGCTGAAAAATCTGAAAGAAAATGCATGACTGACAATTTCAGATTCAGCCGCCCCTTCTTTTGAAATCTCCCGTAAGGTGATTGAATAAAGACCCAGGTCCGCCAGAACGGAAAAAATATATAAAAAGGCCGTGATGATGCTGTAGTCGCCGAAGCCATCCTGGCCTAAATATCTGGTTATTAAACCGATTGTTAAAAGCGCAATTGCCGTGCCTAAAATCCGCGATCCGGCAGAAATAATTGTGTTAAAGGCAATCCTTTTAGCCAGCATTGTTTAAGGCCACCAGGCAGCAGCCCTTAAACGGCCTCACTGCTTGGCTTGATTACTACTTTTCTTAATTGCCCTTCGCCCTGGCTCTCGGTTTTAACTCCTTCAAATTCCTTAAGAATTAAATGAATAGTCCTGCGTTCATAAGCAGGCATGGGTTCCAGTATTTTAGTCTGGCCGTTATCTACAACTTCTTTTGCCAAAGACAATGCCATTTCCTTTAAAAGGCCGAGGCGATGGGTCTTATAACTATTAACGTCAACTATGAAATTTATTGCATCTGGACCTCTTTTTTTATTAACAACAATCCTTATAATATGCTGCAACGCCGACAAATTTTCTCCGCCCTGGCCGATTAAAAGCCCCGCCTCATCGCTTTGGATATTGGCAATCAAAAAATCCGGCTGGCTTGCGTCAATTTCAATTTGCGCCTCAAAATCCATTTTTGAAAGCACCTCCTGGACTGACTTTTTTAAATTATCTGCGAGATTATTATTGTCCATTTTTTTTCTTTAAAACAAAGTACTGCTGCACGATTCCAAAAACAGTCGTGGCAACCCAGTAAAGGCCCAGGCCCGCCGGCAGGGAAGCGGCAATAAAAACAGTAAACACGGGGAAAAAATAAACCATCTGTTTATTCATCACGCTTGAAAAATCGGAGCTCTGCGAAGCGCTGGTTTTTGGCATTAACATCTTTGATTGGATGAATTGGGCAATACCGGCCAAAATTGCCAAGATTATGCTTTTTTGGGATAAATCAAGTATTCCCAAAAATGTGTTATTAATTATTTCCGGACGCGCAACAAAACTGTAAAGCTGGGTTAATTTCTCTGGATTCAGACCCGCCCTTAAAACACTAAAAAGACCCCAAAGAATGGGCAACTGGACTAAAATTGGCAGACAGCCAGAAGCCGGATTGATTTTATGTTCTTTATATAGATCCATCAAAGCCTTGCCTTGTTCTTCTTTGTTGTTTTTGTATTTTTGCTGAACTTCTTTTACTTTGGGCTGAATCAGTTGCATTTCTTTCTGGGATTTTATCGCTTTTTGATTTAAAGGATAAAGGATTATCCTGATTATCACTGTCAAAACAATAATCGCAATCCCAAAATCATGACCCGGCAGGACATTATATAAAAAAATTAAACCGTTAAAAAGCGGCCTATATATTACTTCATTAAATAATAAACTTAAAATATTCATCTAATATCAATCTAACTTAAAATCTGAAATCCAAAACTTTTTTAAGGTCTGGATTTCAAATTTTAAATTTGTCCGGCACAGGATCCCAGCCGCCTGAATTGAATGGATGGCATTTAAGAATCCTTTTTATGCCCAAAAGCCCGCCTTTTAAGATACCAAACCTTTTTATCGCCTGCAAGCTATAATGAGAGCAACTCGGATAAAAACGGCAAGTGACAGATCTTGGTACAAAAACCCCTTGATCCGGTGAAAGAAAAATCTGATAACCTTTAATCATCGCCAAAATTATTCCCTTAGGGACATATCTTAGTTTTCCTAAATATTTGTTCAACATTTTTTATTAAATCCGGCTGTGTTTTACCGACTATTTTTGGCTTAACAATAAATATAATATCGTATCCTTTTTTAATCGAGGAAGTAAATAATTTAACTGCCTCCGTCAATCTTCGCCGAATTTTATTTCGGACCGTGGCTTTTTTTGAAACTTTAAGACTGACTATAAATCCAAAACGGCAAACATCCAAATTGTTTTGCAAAAATATCATCTCTGTCAAATCTCCGGCTGCGCGCTTTCCATCCTTAAAAACCTTCTTAAAGTCAGCTGTTTTTTTTAGTCTGTTTCTTTTAGCAAACATCTGTTAAACGCTTAACCGATAGCGCTTTTTGTTCCGTCTTTTCCTCAACACTCGACGGCCCCCAAACGTTCTGGATCTTTTTAAAAATCCATGGCTTTTTTTACGCTTTCTTTTTTTGGGCTGATATGTTGTGCTCATACCAGGTAGTAGAAATTCGACTTTAAATTTAAGTCGTCTAATTTAAATTTAAAGTCTTCATTTATGCAAATTGCCAAATTGTGAATTCTTTTTGGCTCGTCCCGCCCTGGCGGGACGAGCCTGTCGAATTTTCACTACCTGGCATAAAATTAATAAAAACTTTTAATTTTTGACATTAAATTAAGTTTAGTATAGTATTAAACAACTAAAAAGTCAATTAAAAAATACTGTTGTCCACAGATAATACACACCTTATAAACAAAATTGATTTTTTTTCAATATTTACGTGGTTTTTTTATAAACTCCCATTGTGTTATAATTGGCAGCGAGGGAAGAAATTGAAAACGAATTTTCATTTTCTGCCCGAGCGAACCAATTATCCCGCAAGGGTATAATTGGCAATGAGCAACAAATAAAATTAAATTTTTATCAGGCGGCCTCTTCAAAAAATTTATAATTTTTAATAATATTAGTTTTTCCGAAATGTATGCCAGGTAGTGAAAGCCAGGTAGTGAAAATTCGACTGGTTGCCGAAGGCAACAAAAAACAAAACGAGTCGAATTTCTGCTACCTGGAAAATTTGACAGTCACCTTACAAAATATCAATTTTCACTTTTGATGCCTGGCAAAAAATGTATTTCTAAAATATAGAAGTTTTGATTAACTTTATTAGTCAAATTTCTACTACCTGGTATGACAAACCATGAACTATGGCAAGCTGCCTTAGGCGAAATTGAGCTTAATATTTCCAAGACCAATTTTATTACCTGGTTCCGCAATACCGATATTATTAAGGCGAAAGATAATTCGGTAACAATCGCCGTCCCGAATGCTTTTTCCAAAGAATGGCTCGAGAACAAATATAACAAATTAATTTTAAGGGCATTAAGAAACGTCTCTCCCGAAGCAAAGGATGTTGATTTTGTGATTAGCACCTTGCCGTCTTCCGAACTGATCCCTGCGCTAATTGGGGCGTCTGCCAAATCAACAAAAAGAAAGGGTACAGAAGAAATCGGGCAACCGTTTCAAGAATTTGAAATTAATAAAGAGACCCATCTAAATCCTAAATACACTTTTGATAATTTTATTGTCGGTTCTTTTAATGAGTTAGCACAGGCGGCGGCTCGGGCAATAACCAAAAATTTGGGCAAGCTTTATAATCCGCTTTTTATTTATGGCGGCGTAGGGCTTGGCAAAACCCACCTTATTCAGGCAGTCGGCAACGAAATAGTTAAAAATTACAACAATGAGAAAAAGGTCTGCTATATCAGTTCCGAAAAATTTACCAGCGAACTTGTTGACGCCCTTTATAACGGTCAAGTTGAAGAATTTAAAAATACTTATCGGCAAATCGATGTTTTAATTATCGATGATATCCAGTTTTTAGCCGGCAAAGAAAAGACTCAGGAAGAATTTTTCCATACTTTTAATGCCCTTTATCAAAATAATAAACAGATTATTTTAAGCTCAGACCGGCCGCCCCAAGCCATCTCAACGCTTGAGGAACGTTTAAAATCGCGTTTTTCGGGCGGCATGATTGCAGACATTTCTCTTCCTGACCTTGAATCACGGATTGCCATTTTAAAAGAAAAAGCTCACGAAAAAAACTTTGAAATAAATGATGAAATTTTAAACCATATTGCCAATTATATTCAAAAAAATATCAGGGAACTGGAAGGTGCTTTAAATAGAATCATTATTTCTGCCAAAATTCACAACTCCATACCTTCCCTTCCTGAGATCTCAAAAATATTAAGCAATATTACCTCTCCTCTGTCTAAAAAAATTAGTTATAAAATAATTATTCAAGCAGTGGCTGATTTTTATGATATAAGTACTAATCATTTAATTAATCGCTGCCGGAAAAAAGAACTTGTTTATCCGCGACAAGTCGCGATGTTTTTAATAAGAGAGGAATTAAAAAGCTCCTATCCTTTTATTGGAGAAAAGCTTGGCGGCCGCGACCATACGACCGTTATGTATGCTTGCGAAAAAATAACAAAAGAATTAGAAAACAACGAATCCCTCCAACAAGAAATTAATTTAATTAAAGAGCATTTTTACAACACTTAACATTTAGTGGATAAACAGTTTAATATATGTTCTTATTTTAAAATTTAAAAATAAAAATTTATTTTTAAATAAATTCTTAATAACTTATTAACATAATACTAAGTAAAAATATCTAATCCCAGAATAAAAAATTTTATTTTTCCACAATATAAGAGTGTTTTAATAATAATTATATTTTTTAAATAAATAAATAATTAAATGAAAATTACTTGCCTTCAGGAAAATTTAAAAACTAACTTAAATATTGCCCAAAATATAGTTGGGAAAAATTTAACACTGCCGATTTTAAATAATTTATTACTTGAAATTGATAGTGGGCGTCTTAAAATTTCTTCAACTAATTTAGAAATTGGGATTAATACTTGGACCTCTGGAAAAATAGAAAAAACCGGTTCAATCACATGTCCGGCTAAAATATTAAGCAGTTTCGTAAATAATCTTCCAAATAAAAAAATTGAATTAGAAACAAAAGATAACACATTATTTATTAAATGCGATAATTATAAAGCCGCAATTAAGGGGTTAAGTGCTGATGATTTTCCTTTAATTCCAAAGATAAAAGAAAAACCAATATTTGTTTTTAAAAAAAGCGAAGTTTTAAAAAATGATTTAAATAAAATTGTTGGCTCGGCCGCTCTTTCTGAGTCCAGACCAGAATTTTCAGGGATTTTATTTAAAATAGCCAAAGAATCAATTAAATTTGTCGCAACAGACAGTTTTAGGTTAGCAGAGAAAACAATTATTCGGGCTAATTCCGGCGGCCAACTAAATTCTTTAATTATTCCTCAAAGAACCATTCAAGAGTTAATAAGGATTTTAGGTGAGAAACCAAGCCAGGAAATAAAGTTTATTTTGGGAGACAATCAAATTTTGTTTGAACTTGACGAAGTCCAATTAATTTCTCGGCTGATTGACGGACAGTACCCTGATTATCAACAAATTATCCCCAAAAATTTTGAGACTAAAGTTACTCTGTCAAAAGATGAATTTATTAACAATATCAGAATTGCCAGTATTTTTAGCAGTAAAATAAACGATGTAAAACTGGTTGTCCGGCCGGAAAAGATCGAAATATTATCTCAAGATCCGGATTTAGGAGAAAATAAATCACAAATGGCGGCGCGGGTTCAGGGCAAATCCATGGAGATTATTTTTAACTTCCGTTATTTAATGGAAGGATTAGCCAATATTGGAACCAAACAAGTTTTTTTGGGGCTAAATTCTGACGAGCAGGGAACAAGCCCAAAATCAAATCCGGCGATTGTTAAGCCGGTAGGGGAAGAGGGCTATCTTTATGTGGTAATGCCTATTAAAACTTAGCCAATGTGGACAACCATAAAAAAATTACTGCCTTTTAGCGTTAAAAAACTCGGCTTAAATCAAGTTTTGGAGTTAAATGAAATTTGTTTAGGATGGGAAGAAATGGTCCAGGGCCTTTTTGGGGAAAATTTTAAAAACAGAGCCAAGCCGATTTCTTTAAAAAACAAGATTTTAATTGTAGATTGTTTAAATTCGACCTGGGCTTCTGAATTCCAATTAAAGCAAATAAAAATTATTAATTATATAAATAATATTTTTAAGAAAGAGTTGATTGAAAAAATTAAATTTATTAATTAATAAGCTTTAAAAAAACCTGCCAGCTGGCAGGTTTTTTATTTTAATAAAAATTGTTCTAAAAAATTAAAATTCAGAAGGAGATGGGCTTTGTTGCGTCTGGGGCGGCGGATCAATTACAACATCTGGCGCCAAAACATAAACCTGTGATTGCGCTTCTTGCCTGTTAAAAACCTGGTCATAGGCTCGGACTTTAATTAAGTGGTCATTGCCGATTAATCTAGCTGGTATTTTAAAAGTAAATTGATAGGGCTCTTTGGTGACTACCCCGACAAGATCATCGTCAAAGAAAAAATCAATCTGTTTAATACCTAATTTTGCATAAGCCGACACAGAGACAGTGACACTTCTTTGGTTAAGTGTTTGGCCGTCGGATGGCGAAATAATTGTCAAAATTGGCTGATTTTCCGGAACATGAACGTTGTCATATTGAGTAGGTGGCTGCTGCGGCACCCAGCCAGAATTTGCTGCCCAGATTTGAATTGGCGCGTCCCAATTTAAAAATTGTGGATCGGCAGCGGGATCTTGGGGTGGGTCGCCCAGGGGATTATCTTTATCAACATAATATAAAACGGTATGAATTTCCTGGAAGGGTACTTCTTGAACTAAATCTGGCGGCGTTAAATCAGTAGCTAGTTTGCCCGAAATCTTATCTATCTTTATTTTTTTATCAGAAAACATTTGGCCATTTAAAACAGCTTTGGTTGAAGTAGCCAGCGGCTCGGGACTGACGAATTGTTCGGGATCTTTTTGTAGAGCAAAGCTATTGGCTACTTGTACTGTGTTATTCATCTTTAATTCATAAGCCTTTTTCATAAAAGCGTTCCAAATCGGAGCAGCGGCATACATGCCCGCGCCGGCTTTTGCCATCGGAGAATTATCGTTGTTGCCGGCCCAAACGCCGGCAACTAGCGACGGCGTATATCCCACTGTCCAGGCGTCGCGGTATTCCTGGGTAGTGCCGGTTTTAACGGCGGTCGGCCGCTCACTGATAAAGAGAGGGGAAGCCGCGCCAAAAATCGGTGCGCGGGCTTCGTTGTCGGATAAGATATTGGAAATTGTTCTGGCAATTTGCGGATCGATTATGTTTGCGGGATTTGAGGTATATTGTTCCAAAGTATTGCCTTTTGAATCCTCAATTTTTAAAATTGCCGTTTTTTCGTTTTTTACGCCATCAGCGGCAAACACGCCGTAAGCCGCAACCTCGTCGACTAATTTTACTTCACCGCCGCCTAGAACAAGAGCCAGGCCATAACGGCTGGGATCAGTTAATGTAGTGATGCCCATTGCCTGAGCGGTCTGAATAGTTTGAGGAATGCCGGCCAGATAAAGCGTTTTAACAGAGGGAACATTTAAAGACCGAGCTAGGGCTTGGCGCATGGTGACCGGCCCTCTGAAATTGCCGTCATAATCTTGGGGATTGTAGCATTTGTTGCCGTTAAATTCGTCTTGATTCGCATCGGGAGGACAGTTGGAATTAAACTCGGTTTTTAAGTCAAACAAAATAGTTTCGGGCGTAAAGCCTTTTTCAAAGGCTCTGGCATAAGCGAAAGGTTTAAAAGACGAGCCTGGCTGGCGGTCACGAATAGTGACATTGACGTTGGGCTCAAAACGGCAATTCTTGCCCGGGTCGCAATTTTCAGGCAAAGAAGTGCCAAAGTAATCTTTTGAGCCGACCATCACCAAAATTTGACCTGTCTTTGGGTCAATGGCAGTCAAGGCGGCATTGTAGGCGCCGTATTTTTTTTGATTGTTATTTGCGCCGTCCTCAATTATTTGCTGGGCAACTTGTTGCATATCCCAATCAAGGGTCGTGTAAACTTTGAGCCCGCCGTTTTCCACCGTGTTTTGGCCGTATTTTCCTTCAAGATATTCTTTGATGTACATGACAAAATGAGGTGCTTTGATCGGCTGGGTATTTTTTGCAAAATTTAATTTTTCATTTTTGGCTGCTTGGACATCGTCTTTTGAGGCATAGCCAAGTTTTTCCATCCGGTCCAAAACATATTCCTGCCGCGCTTTCAGCGCCTCCGGATGCGAACCAAAAGGGGAGTAATAGGTTGGCGCCTGGGGCAGGGCAGTCAGGATTGCACTTTCGGCCAGATCCAGATTCTTAGCCGATTTATTAAAAAATGTTTGGGCCGCTGCCTCGGCGCCGTAAGCATTGGAGCCATAAGGAATCTGGTTTAAATAAAAACCGAGAATTTCATCTTTGGAATACTTACTGTCAAGCTCTATCGCCAGAATTGCTTCTTTGATTTTGCGGGTCAAGCTTTTTTCTGAGGTGAGCATAGTATTTTTAATAAATTGTTGGGTAATAGTTGAGCCGCCGCCAGCATTGGGTTGATGAGTTAAGGTGCGCCAGGCGGCTCGCAGAATACCTCTTATGTCTACTCCGAAATTGCTGTAAAAGCTGGCATCTTCTGTGGCGACAGTGGCATCTTTTAAGTATTTTGAAATTTGATCAAATGGCACAACCGTTCTTTTTTCTTCTCCATGGACGTCGTAAAGCAAAACCGTGCCGGTTCGGTCATAGATTTTTGTGGACTGAGTGATTTGGCGTTCCGAAATTTTGCTTGGATTGGGCAGGTCTTTTGCAAAATAAATAAAAATTCCAGCAACCAGTATAATGGCCGCCAAAACAAAATAGCCTGCAAGCGTCAGAACTTTTTTTAACCATTTCCGCCTCTTTTTGACGGAATTAAAATAAGGGCGGTAATATCTCATTGCTACTAATTATGGCAAAAATTTTAATTTTTTTCAACCCAAAACCCAAGATTGACTTTCAAGCGATTGTTGGATAGGATAAAAGCAACAGCAAAATACGCAAAAATTTTTTATGCCCGATTTTATCTACAATTAAGCAGATGGCTTTGTTGCAGAGCGAGATAAAAAATTAGGGCTACAATTATGGTAGAGACCATAACAGATCCAGAAAAAATTAAAGAAGTTTTAACCAGAGGAGTGGAAAAAATTTATCCATCAGAAGAGGCTTTTGAAAAAGTTTTGCGTTCCGGCAAAAAAATCCGTCTTTATTGTGGTTTTGATCCGTCGGCGCCGACTTTGCATTTCGGGAATGCAATTCAAATAAGAAAGCTGGCCCAATTCCAAAAACTGGGGCACGAGGTATTTTTTTTGATCGGTGATTTTACGGGAATGATTGGTGATCCGTCTGACAAATCTGCGACCCGAAAAAAAATGAAGCGCGAAGAAGTTTTGAAAAATTCAAAAAAATATCAAGAGCAGGCCAGCAAATTTCTCGATTTTTCCGGCAGTAATCCGGCCAGAATTTTGTATAATTCTGAATGGAGCGACAAAATAACATTTCTCGATTTAATCGAAATAACTTCAAATTTTACCGTTCAGCAAATGATCGTCCGGGATATGTTTCAGGAAAGGCTGAAAAAAAATAAACCGATTCATTTACATGAATTTTTATACCCAATCGCCCAGGGCTACGATTCGGTGGCTATGGATGTTGATTTGGAAATAGGCGGCGCTGATCAGACTTTTAATATGCTAGTTGGCAGGGATTTGATGCGAATAATTAAAAATAAAGAAAAATTTGTTTTAGCAAACAAGCTTTTAGCAGATCCAAGCGGCAAAAAAATGGGCAAAACCGAAGGGAACATGATAACAATGGAGGAAAGCCCAGGCGAAATTTATGGCAAAGTGATGAGCTGGCCTGACGAAAAGATGGAATCAGCCTTTGAGCTCTTGACCGATGTCTCAATGGCAGAAATCCAAAAAATATCGTGCCAGCTTAAAGAGAGCCAAGTAAATCCCCGCGACATAAAAGCGCGCCTGGCCAGAGAGATTGTCACAGTTTTTCATAGCGCTGAAGCAGCAGAGGCCGTAGAAAAAGAGTTTAATAGAGTTTTTAAGGAAAAAGAAAAACCAAGCGATATCCCTGTCATAAAAATACCTGGCATGGAGGAAGAAATCAGCATTTTAGATACCGTTACGATTGTTGCCGGTCTGGTTGAGTCAAAATCCGAAGCAAAGAGATTGATTGAGCAAGGAGCAGTTGAAATTGACGGTATTGTGATCAAAGATTGGAGAGCCAAGCTAAAAATAAAAAAAGGCTCTATTATAAAAGTTGGCAAAAGAAAATTCGCTAGATTTATTTAGAAAGATTATAAAGGGAAAACGGCCTTCCAAAAGAAAGCCGTTTTTTGTTTGACATTAAAATTTTAGATTATTCTTCTTCCTCATCAGGTTCTTCAAGTTCGTCTTCCTTTTCCTCTTTCACCTCTTCCTCTTCCTCTTCTTCTTCGTCTTCGAGATTTAAAATTAAATCCTCATTCATATTAAAAATTTATTGGAGTTCTTATTAATTTTCTGTCGACCTTTAACGACTATTTTTAATTTGTGAAGTCATTTTATTAGATTATTTTTTGCCTGTCAAGCCCCGTTAGAAGTTTTCCCCTAGACTGTCTATTTTTACAAAAATAAGCCGCAGGCGATTCGCTAAAAAACTATTTTTTAGATCTTAAGGTCGGTTGAATTTCTAACGGGGTCAAGTCCTCGTACAATTTTTGACAATGCGCTGCGCATATTGCTGTTGCCAGAGCGTCTGCGGCATCATCTGGCTTGGGAATTTCTTTTAAGCATAGCAATACTTTAATCATTTTTTGAACCTGTTGCTTCTCGGCTCGGCCATAGCCGGTAACCGCCTGTTTGACTTGGAGCGGCGTGAATTCAATAACGGGAATGTCAAGGTTGGCGGCCGCCAAAATCGTAATCCCTCTGGCTTGGCTGACGCCGATAACTGTTTTTGAATTTTTAAAAAAGAATATTTCTTCCAGCGCTAAGTAATCGGGCTTGAATTTTTTGATCAATTTTGTTATTCCCTGATAAAGAATTTTGAGGCGAGCCGCATCGTTAAGATTTTTTGGTGTTTTTAAACAGCCATAACCGATCAACCTGTTTTTGTTTTTTGCTGCTTCGATGCAGCCGTATCCCAGAATTGCGGTGCCCGGATCAATGCCTAATATAATCAAAATTTCTAATTTCTAATTTCTAATTTCTAATCCAGTCCGCCAGAGGCGGACTTTTTTGGAAATTGGGTATTGGAAATTGGTTATTGTTTAGGCTAATTAGAATAATTAAGTCAATTAGACATTTTTGAATTAGAGTAGATTTCTTGGACGTCCTGATATTCGTCCAGCGCCTCAAGAAGTTTTTCTAGAGATTCTTTCGTTTTTGAATCTTCAATCTTAATTTCATTTTTAGGGATCCAGTCCAGAGAAGCTGATTCAGGGATAATATTTTTTGCTTCCAGCCCTCTTTTAACTTTTTCTAAATCTTCGATTTTTGTGTAAATTTCAAGTAATTCTTGCGTCTGCCATTTTAAATCCTGCGCTCCGCAGTCAATTGCCAAGAGTTCCAGGTTTTCTCTGTCAAGGTCCGTTGAGTTTGAATTTATAACGATAGCGCCTTTGTGCTCAAAGAGCCAACTGACGCTGCCCGCTTCCGCCATTTTCCCTCCGTGCTGCCCAAGCGAATATTTTATTTCGGAAACGGTCCGATTCTTGTTATCGGTCAGTGCTTCAATTATTAAAGCAGTGCCACCCGGACCATAAGCCTCAATTGTCAGTTCTTCCATTTTGACGCCTTCGAGCTCCCCCAAACCTTTTTTGATCGCCCGTTCGATATTTTCGTTAGGCATATTGAAAGAACGAGCTTTTTCTATTGTTAGGCGCAGCTGCGGATTTGTGTCCGGGTCGCCTCCTTTTTGGCGCGCGACAACGGAAATTAAGTTAGACAATTTGCTGAAAAGTTTGCCTTTTTTGGCGTCAGTCAGCGCCTTTTTATGTTTTATTTGGCTCCATTTTGAATGGCCGGACATATCTTTTCAAAAAAAGAGATAGAACGCTTAAATGTTAACTTGGCTTTTGGCCGTTGTCAATTGCCTTTTTATTTTTAAAGTAAACTATACCAATACCAGAAAAAAGGGATAAAATGGCAATTGCGGCTAAAGCGAAAAATGGATTGAGGGTTTGTTTTTTTGTTGTGACAGCTTCCATTGGTAAGGATTCGGAAATATCTGTATTTTGAGTAGAATTTTGCTGGGTTGTAAAATCTGTTTCCGTCACAGCGGCAGATTTGTTATTGGTACTGTTTTCATTTTTTGGCGCGCTAAGGGATTCTGAGACCGTCGCAACCAGGGGTGGCGTATATTGTAGACTTATACTTTCTGTTTTTGGCGGAGAAGATAATTTTTGAGGCGGTTTTTTGTTTTCTTGACCGGGTGTCGGGTTTTCTGTCCAAAGCCATAAACCGTCTTCAAAGCGGCTGGATGAAAAATTTTGTTTGGAGCTTTTATAAGAAACAGAATGGACAAGTTGTCCGTCCGGCCAAATTAATCTGATTTCATCGCCTTCGTTGTTTAAAATATTTTTTTCCAGTTCAATGACGAGAAACGCATTCGGCTCGATCAATGTTCCGGCAGAAATTTTTTGCGGCGAGCTTGCTCCTTCGATGTCGTCAATTTGCCAGTCGGAAAGGTCAATAGTTTGGTCGCCGGAGTTGAGCAGCTCAACCCATTCGTTTCCAGATGAGGGCCAGGGCATAAATTCGTTTATTAAAACTTCGTCGGAATAATTGCTGAAAGCGGACAGTGTTGAAGAAGCAGTATCGCTTGGCGGAGACTGAGTGGTAGTATCTTTTTGTTGTTGCGAAGTTTCTTGTTCGGTCGTATTAATAATTGTTGTGTTTGACTGACCCGGCGTGGGTGCAGAAAATATCTGCCAGTCGCCGGCCAGATTCTGGTCCTTTCCATCTTGTTTTAAACCAAGCGATTGTCCTTCGGTCGCAGCAGTCACAAATTGTTCTCTTTGCCAAATTCCGGCAGAAGAAGCAGTTGCTTCCAGAGTTTGGCTGGCTTTGCCGTATTCAAAATAGTCAATGATCGTGTCTTTGTTATGCTCGGCGGATTTAAAAAGCGCAATGAATCCGGAAGTATTTCCGAGGTTCGTGTTGATTGTTTCGATGCCGGTGAAAATTTCATCGGCTGTGTTTTGACCGTCAGCCCGCCAGCGAATTAGCAAAAAAGAGTTGGGTTCCAGCGAAAAAGAAGGAATTGTGAAATATTTTCTTGAGCCGTTGATCTCCCAGCCTGAAAGATCAATCGCCTGACTGCCTGAATTATAAAGTTCTATCCATTCTTTGCCGGTATCATTGCCGGCCGGGTCTGAAAAAATTTCATTAATCACGGCTTGCGCAGATGAAATTTTTGGAATAAAAAAAATCGCGGCAAGAGCGATTAAAAAACAGATTTTTGATGCACTATATTTCTTCATTTAAATTTGGCGGGATTTATTTAAAAAATCGTGATGGATCTTAGACAGAGTATTTTGGACTTGGTAGGGATTACCGATGTCTTTGAAGATAAAAACATTGGGATCTTCGGCTCCGCGGTTCTCAAAAGTGCCGGCGGTCCTGATTTCTAAATCTCCGTAGTTGAAGAAAGTTTCGAGCACCCCTTTGACGTTGACGGACAGGTCCTGAATCCGCGTCAGATTGAGCTCGGAAACCTCTCTTCTGAAAAGCCCGTTCTGGTAGGTGCTGATCAGGCGCTGGTTGGTAATTATCCAGTAATCAAGATAATAGTTGACCCAGAGAGTGGCCAGACTCGCCCACAAAAAAAGCCACCAGAGAGAAGAAAAGAGCCAAAAAGAACGGGAAACGAGTAGCTCCTGGGCCTCAATCGTGCCGATAAATCGGGATAAAACAAGCCAGACGAGCAAAGGCAGGAAAAAAAGCGGGATGACTCTTAGAAGAACCAAACTTAAAACCAGCCAGTGGCGATGAAGCACCAAAATCACTTTTTCGTCTTGTTTTAAAACAAAAGGCATAAGCTTTTCTTATTGCTTTTTAAGCGCTTTGCCAGGGGAAAGAAAGGAAGGAAACAATGGTCAGAAGCAGCAAAAAAACCGAGCCGACAATAAAAATAACGGCCGAGAGACTGGATAGATCGCCCGGCCAGCGATATTTTCGCAGATGAAACAAAATCGCCAACCCAAAAACCACGTAGACAGTCATCAGAAAATTAAAAATGATTAGGGCCGTGGTGAACACAGTATTTAAATAGCGCAACCTCGCTCCGTCCTAGCGGACTCCGCTCGGGTATGCGAAAGCCTGCCCGCTGATAACCAAAACTGATTACTTGGATTTATAGCAAACTATTTGTTTAAGTTTGCGTTGATCCGATACCGGCTAATCGTTATCGGGCCTTGGCAGGCAGGCGCCCGTACGGATTAAATTAGTTTTTTCTGATAAGATTCTGGATATTTGATGCCAAGATGTTCCCATGCCTGGCGGGAAGCCAGGCGGCCGCGCGGCGTGCGGGTTAAAAATCCAAGCTGCATTAAATACGGTTCATAGACGTCAGTCAATGTGTCTTCTTCTTCGCTTGTTGCAGCAGCCAGAGCCTGCAGACCAACCGGTCCGCCGTCAAATTTTTCAATAATAATTTTTAAAATTTGGCGGTCAATTGGTTCCAATCCCAATTCATCAACTTCAAGCATTGAAAGAGCCGATTTTGCGAGCTCCGGTGAAATATGGCCGTCGCCTTTGACCTGGGCAAAATCGCGGACGCGTTTTAAAAGCCGGTTGGCAACCCGCGGAGTAAAACGGCAGCATCTGGCAATAATTTTAATCGCTTCGGGCTCAGTTTCTATTTTCAATATCTGAGACGAACGCTGGATAATTTTTTCCATGTCAGGCAGTTCATAGAAGTCCAGGCGGAAACTTAGGCCAAAACGGGAACGAAGCGGGGCAGAGAGCAGGCCGGGCCGCGTTGTGGCGGCAATTAAAGTGAAGCGGGGCAATGGAAGCTCTAGGGTTCTGGCCGAAGGACCTTTTCCAATCACAATATCAAGCTTGAAATCCTCCATTGCCGGATACAAAACTTCTTCAATCAGTTTGTTTAAGCGATGGGCCTCGTCAACAAATAAAATATCGCCGTCAGAAAGGTTGGTTAAAATAGAGCCCAAATCGCCGACTCGTTCAATTGCCGGGCCAGAAGTGGCTTTCAGTCCAACCCGCGTTTCATAGGCAATAATATGAGCCAGGGTTGTTTTGCCAAGGCCAGAGGCGCCTGACAGAAGCAGATGCTCGATTGGCTCGCTTCTTTTTTTTGCCGCCTCAATCAGGATTTTAAGCGATTCCTTAATCTTTTCCTGACCCAAATAGTCCCGGAAAGTTCTTGGTCTCAAGGTTTGGTCCAGGTTTTGGTCTTCGTTGGTTAAATGGGGGTCTGTTAGGTTCATGTAAATAGAGCTTGACAATTAGATAAGTTTATGATAGAATGCGCTATTCGTTTGAATTTTAGGCCGTTCCCTTCTTTAGAAAAGGAGGGTTGGGGTGGATTTTGAAAAGGATTAAAATCCCTCCCCATCCTCCCCTTACGAAAGGGAGGAGTTCTTGGATAGTTTCTGTTAACCTGTAGGCAATCAAGATCTTATTTTTGCATGGGATCTTATTGGGGTTTTTTTTAGCTTCTTAGGACAACCCGGCTTTGCGGCTGGGTTGCTCCTCGGAAAAACTTTTACCTTTCCGTCTAACGGAAAGAGATTGCCTGCAGATTAACGGAAGCTTTTTATTTAATGAAAAAATCAAAATTCAAAAATCAAAATGACAATGTAAAATTCAAAAATGAACGGATATCAAAATGGATTTTAACTTTGGTTAATTTTACATTTTGAACTGTCATTTTGCATTTTGATATTTGCATTTTGAATTTATATTATATCTCCGCTTTTTCTAATTCTCCGGTCACTCTTTCAACTTCGTCAATACTCGTTAATCCGTCTAAAGCTTTAAGCAAGCCGTCCTGGCGCAAGGTAATCATACCCCCTGCCTGGGCGGCTTTTTTGATTTCTAAAGTCTGCGCTCCTTTGGCAAATAAATTTTGAAGATTTTCATCTTTTATCATAATTTCAAATAGCCCAACCTGTCCCCAATAGCCGATATTTTTGCATTTTGAACAACCTTTTGGTTTATAAAGCGTGATGCTGGATAGATTGGGCGCTTTGATATTTTTTGGAAGAGAGGATAATGTTTCTTTAATTTCGTTGGCAGTTGCGGCATCGGGTTTATAGGGCTTTTTGCAATTGGGGCAGAGTTTGCGAACTAAGCGCTGGGCCATGATGGCATTCATGGCAGAGGCAATATCTCCGGGCGAAATACCCAGATTAATTAAGCGCTGGATGGTGCTAGCCGCATCATTGGTGTGTAGGGTTGAAATAACCATATGACCGGTGAGCGAAGCCTGCATGGCAATCTTTGCGGTTTCCTCGTCTCTTATTTCTCCGAGCATGATGATATTCGGGTTCTGCCGCAAAAATGACTTCAATGCTTTGGCAAAAGTATAGCCCGCCGCTTCATCAATTTGCGTCTGGATTATGCCGGACAGCCGATACTCAATCGGGTCTTCAATCGTCATAATTTTTGTGCCGCGCACATTTAACAATTGTAAAATGCCGTAAAGAGTGGTGGTTTTGCCCGAACCGGTCGGGCCGGTGTTTAAAATAACGCCGGTTGGTTTATGAAATTCTTTTTCAAACAAAGGATAAATTTCTTGGCGGATGCCCATCATTTTTAAATCAAGACCTCCCTCGGCGGTTTGTACATCCTCGCTTAATCCTAAAATTCTGATAACGGCCGTCTCTCCGTAACCGCCAGAAATTATTGATAATCTTGTATCAAGGCTTTTGTCTCCAAAATCAATATTGAATCTTCCTTCTTGGACACCCGTAAATTGCTTTGTTTTTAAACCGCCCAAAATTTTAATTTCGCCAAGCAGAGGCAAATGATAAATTTTTGGCAATTTGGCAATGTCCTGCAGAATGCCGTCAATTCGGCAGCGGACAAGCAAATCACTTTGAGTCGGTTCAATATGAATATCAGTTGCCCGCAGAAGCAGGCTAAAAGCGATGATATCGCCCAAGAGCTCTTCCTGGGGATCTTTGGCCAGAATTTTTTCTATATTGCTTCTTTCTTTTGATTCTTTTTCAAGTTTATTTTTCTTTTCTTCGGCAATTGTAATTCCTCTAGTCAGAGATTGGGAGACAGCCCGTTCGTAGAGCTCTTCCAGGTAACCGGGCTTGCCAACCACTCTTTCCACTTCTTCAAGGTCAGTCAACCCTTCCAGAGCCCGCAAAACGCCGTCTTGGTAAAGCGTCAGCATGCCTGCGTCAACTGCCGAAACTAAAATTTCAAAAGCCGAGGCGCGGTTTAAAATCAATTTTCTGATTTCTTCGTTCATGGTCAGAACTTCAAAAAGGGGATAGCGGCCTCTATACTTTAAGCCAAAACAATCCGGGCACCCTTTACTGCGGAAAAGCTTTCTTGTTTTTGGCAATTCCAGCCTGGCTCTTGGCGAAACAATGGATAAAACCTTTTCGATTTTAAGCAAGGTTTCTTTATCGGGCTCATATTCCTCTTTGCATTTTGGGCAGATTTTTCTGACCAAGCGCTGGGCAATGATGGCATTGAGCGAATCGGGCAAAGTTTTTATATCGGCACCCATATCAATTAGCCGATGAACCGTGTTGGTCGCGTCATTTGTATGAAGAGTTGAAAAAACCAAATGCCCGGTCATGGCTGCCTGGATGGCAATTTGGGCGGTTTCCTCATCTCTGATTTCGCCGACCATAACGATATTTGGATTTTGGCGCAAGATTGCCCGCAAGGCCTGGGCAAAAGAATAGTTTTTGCTGATTTGGGTTTGCACTATGCCGGGCAGGCGATATTCAACCGGGTCTTCAATGGTGATAATTTTAATTTTGGGATTATTAAGATAATTTAAAAACGAATAAAGAGTAGTTGTTTTGCCGGAACCAGTCGGTCCGGTGTTTAAAATGAGACCGTTTGGTTTTTGGACTTCTCTCAATAAGGTTTGGAATGTGGTTTCTCTTAAGCCGATATTTTTAATATCTAATTTTTCAATGCCGGCGCCCAAGATTCTGATGACAACTGTTTCGGCATTTCCTTCGGGCAAAATCGAAACTCTGGTTTCCATTTCTTGCAAAACTTTTTTTTCGTCTTCGCTTACCTGTTCCACAATTTGAATGGTAAAGCGGCCGTCCTGGCTTTGGTCGTGGATGTTTATCATTAAGTCGGAAAGAAGCTTGATGCGGGTTAATAAAAATTTATAACTTTTTTCTGGAAAATTAGCCACATCCTGCAAAACTCCGTCAATTCTGTATCGCAGACGGATTTGCTTTCCCGGCTCAATATGAATATCGCCGGCCCCAGTTTTCAGGGAGCCGGCAATAATGGTTTCCAAAATTTCGGTTGTCGAAAGGGTATTAATTCTGTCTTTGAGCTCTGTAATATTTTTTACCCGTTCATTGAATTCGTCAAGGTATTTTTTGTTGATTGCCACTTTGCCGACCAGCGGCACGTCGGAAACTTTAACCTGATAAAATTTAAAAGCCCGCTGTAAGCTTGAAAGAGAAATAATAACTAAAGAGACGGCGCAGCCATATTTTGTAGCCAGATTTTCTAAAATGGCGCGAGTTTCGGGATTTTGGGGATCAACTAAGCCGACAGTTATTTTATCCAGCTGCCGTTTAAGAACAATTAGGTTTCCCCTGTGGGCTTCTTTTTCGGGGAGAAGATAAAGGACTTCTGCATTAATCGGAAAAACGCTCAAATCCATGTAAGGCAGTTTGTTTTTAGCTGCCAGGCGCTGAGCGCCTTCTTCTTCCTGCTTGCGCTTGAGCTCTGCTAATTTTTCACTTATCCGTATTATTTTTGAAATGGCCATAGCAAAAAATTTCTAATTTCTAATATCTAATTTCTAAACCAACCTGCCTGCGGCAGGTAAGGTCCGCGGAAGGCGGACTTATTTGGTAATTGAAAATTGGGAATTGGAAATTTCTTTTTCTATTTTAGCTTATAAAAGCGGATTTATCAAGCTGGCAAGATTGGCTCTGGCTAAAGTCAAATCCTGCTCCGTGATTTTAAAGAAAACTTGATGATTTTTTAATGAACCGCCCAGCTCCAGATTTAATTTTTGCAATAATTCAGGTTTCAAAGACTGGACCAATGCTTCGGTCCAGTCGCTATTGTCATTCCAGAGCAGGATACTGGCATTTAGTTGAGGAACAAGGTCGTTAATTTCTTCTGAAATTGCGGCCAAATCATCAAAAGATGGTTGTAGCTGTTCAAATTCAGCCGGTTCAATCGCTACCCAGGCCAGGTTTTTTTCTCTGTCTACATCAAGGCTGCTTAAAAGCCTGCCCCAGAGCCTGAGATATTTCAATGGTTTGGTTTTATAAAGAAACTGAACGATTTTTTCTTTTTCAGCGCCTTGGGTTATAAGCAAAGAAGCAAGATTAAATGTTTGGGGAGTGGTGTTTGTTTTTTGGAAACTGCGAGTTTCTTCTATGATGCCGGCCAGCAGGCACGTGGCGATTGGGGCAAAAATTTGGTTAGGGAAAAAAGAGTTCAAGAAATCGGCTATAATTTCGGCGCAGGAACTTGCAGTCGGCTCCACTAAATTTACTTCACCAAAATATTCATTGCCGGACTTGTGATCAATATTTAAAATTGGTTTTTCAAAGAAAAGGTCGGTATATTTTTCATAAAATTGGCCGAGTGTTTCCAAATCAGGCGCATCAATGACGATAAGCGCATCATAGTTGAAAGGACCGGGATCCAGACGGATATCTTTTTGTTCAAGTTTGTCAGGGCCGGCAAGAAATATTTTTAAAACAGAATCTTTGTTTTCATACCTAAGCTGCTTAATTTTTTTCTCTGATGTATCAATTGAAATAATAAAATCGCGCAAAGGCGCAACTTCGCTTTTCAGCATCTCAAGCCCCGGCAAAAAAGATAATTTTTCCGCCACCGGTTCTTGAGCTATCAGGTCTGTCTTTTTGCCAAGCTCTCGTGCCAGCATTGCCAAAGCCAAGCCCGAACCAAGGCTGTCAGTTGTGTGATTGGCTGGCAGTACAATTAAAATATTCTGGCTTTTATTAAATAATTCAAAGGCTTGCTGTTTGGAAGAAAGCATACCAGGTAGTAGAAATTGGACTGAATTTTATCCGTCAGGCGGATAAAATTCGAACATCCACTCTGTCGCCAAGTAGAAAAACTATTGGTGTTGCGTAAACAAATAAAATGGGGTGTACAAAAAACCTGTCCAATTTTCACTACCTGGCATATTTTTAAGGGTTAATCTAATCTATCGCACAAGATATTTTAGGTCAAGCGAATTATCCACAATTTGTATTTGGCATGGTACAATAGAAATATGGAAAAAGGCATATTTTTAAGCAAAAATGCCAGCCAGACGCAGAAGTTAGCTGGTAAAATTGTGGCTGATTTACTGACAGCAAAAGGCAGTAAAAATGCTGCGGTTTTGGCCTTAGAGGGAGAGCTGGGCGGAGGAAAGACTACGTTTGTGCAGGGATTGGCCAAAGCGTTAGGTGTTAAAGAAAAAATTACGAGCCCGACGTTTGTTATAATGAGGCGATTTGACATTGGGATATTAGGAAATTATGATTTTAAAAATCTTTATCACATAGATTGCTACCGTTTAAATTCGCCAAAAGAATTAATAGAGTTGGATTTTAAAAAAATCATTGAGCGACCGGAAAATTTGGTTGTCATTGAATGGGCGGAGAAAGTAAAGTCGTTAATCCCCAAAAACGCGGTTTGGATTAGTTTCGAGTGGAAAGGGGAGAAGGAGAGGAAAATAATGATAAATTCAAAAATTAAAAAGCCGGATAGCAAATTAATATATGGTAGAAGAAAAACAATATAAAACTATAGTTTTAGTCGACTCTCATGCTCTTATTCATCGCGCATTTCACGCTCTGCCGACTTTGACGACAAAAAAAGGGGAGAGAGTGAACGCGGTTTATGGTTTTGTTTCTATTTTGTTGAAAGTTTTAAAAGAATTAAAACCGGACTATTTGGTGGCGACTTTTGATTTGCCCGGCCCGACTTTCAGACATAAAGAATTTGAGGCATATAAAGCAACAAGAGTAAAAGCGCCGGACGAGCTGTATCAGCAGATTGACCGAGTCAAAGAAATATTGAAAGCATTTGACATTCCGATTTTTGAAAAAGCGGGCTATGAGGCGGATGATATTATCGGCTCGCTTGTTCAAAAAGTCAAAAATAAGAAATCAAAAGTTAAAAGTATTATCGTGACAGGGGATTTGGATACATTGCAGTTGGTTGATGATAAAGTGAACGTCTACACACTTAAGAAAGGAATCGGGGACACTATTGTCTATGACGAAAAAGCTGTGGAGGAGCGCTACGGCTTAAAACCAGAGCAAATGCCGGATTTTAAAGGCTTGAAAGGCGACTCTTCGGACAATATTCCGGGAGTGCCCGGAATTGGGGAGAAAACAGCGGTGGAATTGCTTAAAGAATTTGGCACTATTGAAAATTTATATGAGCGGTTAGAAAAATCACCCGGACAGATAAAAAATAAAAAAACAGCGGATAAATTACTGGAAAATAAAGACCAGGCATTTTTTAGCAAATACCTCGCCACGATCAAAAAAGATATCGTACTTGAGCTTGATTGGGAAAAATTAAAATTTAAGCAGTACGATTTTAAAAAAGTTTCAAAACTTTTTGGAGAGTTGGAGTTTTTTAGCCTGATAAATAGATTGCCGAAATTAGACGATATCAGAAAAGAAGATATCAAAGCAGTAAAAAGTGTAAAATTTCAGGAACCGGATATTCTAGAAAAAATAGAGCAGGCCAAGCAGGCCGGAATTTTGTCTGAGAAAGTTTATGAGCTTGAAAAAAAACTCATGCCGGTCATTGAACAAATGCAGAAAAACGGTATAAGATTGGATCTAAAAAAATTAGAAAAACTAAACAAAGAATTTTCCAAAAAACTTTCCGATTTGGAAAAAAAGATATATAAACAGGCGGGCGAGACTTTCAATATCAATTCGCCCCAACAGCTGAGCAATATTCTTTTCAATAAATTAAAATTGGAAATTAAGGGACTAAAAAAAACACCGGGCAAAGTTATTTCAACGGCTGCCCCAGAATTGATTAAACTCAAAGGGCAGCACCCCGTAATAGATTTAATTATAGAATATAGAGAATTGGCTAAGCTGAAGTCAACTTATACCGAGAGTCTGCCAAAGCTCGTTGACCCGGACGATGGCCGTTTGCATACGCAATTTGATCAGCTCGGAACGGCCACCGGCCGGCTTTCGTCAAAAAATCCAAATCTGCAGAATATTCCCATAAAAACAGAATTGGGCAATGAGATTAGGAAAGCTTTTGTGGCTGGCGAAGGCTTTTTATTTTTGTCAGCCGATTATTCACAGCTTGAATTGCGAATTGTCGCTTCACTGGCCGATGATAAAAAAATGATAAAAATTTTAAAAGAAGGCCAGGATATTCATTCCGTTACTGCTTCGGAAGTTTTTGAGGTGCCGCTGGAAAAAGTGACGCCTAAGATGCGCCAATCCGCTAAAGCTCTTAATTTCGGCGTTATCTACGGCATGAGCATGCATGGTTTTGCCCAGGCCGCTGGTATTGAATACGAAAAGGCGAAAATTTTTATCAAAAAATATTTTGAAGAATTTGAAGGAGTGACGCGTTATGCTGAGGAAATCAAGCAAAAAGTCAGCCAAAATGGATTTGTTGAAACATTATTTGGGCGAAAAAGATTTTTGCCAGAAATCAATTCCTCGGCCTGGGATTTGCGGGCGGCCGCCGAGCGGGCCGCCATCAATTTTCCGGTGCAGGGCACGGCCGCGGATTTGGTAAAGATGGCGATGGTGGAGATCGCAAATCGCTTATCGCTTATAGCAAATGGCAAAGAAGCTGGCCATAAGCCACAATCCATACGCCATAAGCTATTATTACAGGTGCACGACGAACTGCTGTTTGAGGTGCCCGAAGATGAAATTGGTACTGTTGTGCCTCAAATAAAAGAGATAATGGAGAATATTTATGAACTGGCCGCGCCGCTAAAAGTTGAGATAAAAATTGGGTTAAACTGGGGAGAGCTCAAAAAGTGGAAAACATAAAATAGCCAAAGAAATTTTTGTGATATAATAGAAGAAATATGAATAAAGGAGGCAAAAATAGGGATAAAAATCGTTAGATTTATCTTATTTTTTGATTTATGCCAGGTAGTAGAAATTCGACCAATCGCAAAGCGATTAGATATTAAAGTCAGATTTCGCCACTTGGCTAAAAATAAAAATGAGGTAGGGTGTCATTGAGCGATAATAAACAGTCTAATTTTCACTACCTGGTATGGATATTTTTGAAAAACAACAAACAATTGAGGCGATAAAAACAATTGTCAAAGCGCGTTGGTTCTATGCCTCAGTGGTATTGCTACAAGGGATAATATTAAAGCTATTATTTCCTAGTACTCCCTTGCCTAATGATTTTCTTATTCCTTTGATTTTCGTTTCTGTTTTAGTTTTGAATTTTGGCTATTGGGCCTATCTTCGGATAAAGCCAGAGAACATAAATAGCTTAACATTGAAATTTATTAAGTTTTTTCAGGTGTCCTTAGACCAATTGGCAATTGCCGCGATTATTTATTTTTCCGGCACGGCCAACAAACAGATAATCATGATGTACATTGTTACTATTATGATTGCCAGCGTACTTTATAAAGCAAAAGGAGTAATTCTGTGGACTTTTTTTGCTATGCTTTTGTACACCGGGCTGGTATTTTTGGAATATTTTGGCTTACTTCCCGAACTTGCGCCCGAAGCAGCCAGCCAGACCGCCTTCAAATTTTTAAAAGGAGAGACGAATTTTACCAAAATGTTATTAATCGGTTTTAACACATATATGATAGCTGTTGCTCTTTACGCGGTTTATCTGGTTAACATCTTTAGGAACAGAGAAAAAAAATTGCGGGGAAAAACAGACGAGGCCATTAAGAAAAGCGAACTTCTCACTCTTCAAACCCAAGAGCTTAGCAAAACCAAAGACTATCTCCATGAAGCCCTAACCAAATCTGACGCTGCCAGAGTAGAAATAGAAAAAACCAAAGCAGAGCTTGAGAAAGCTAATTTGGAGCTTCAGGCCAAAGTTAGAGAGCTTGAAAAATACGGTCAGGTGACCACGGGTCGGGAATTGAAGATGATTGAATTGAAGGAGGAAATAAAAAATCTTAGAGAAACCGTTGAAAATTTAAAAGATCAATTAGCTTTAAATAAATAATTTTTAATAAAAATTAAAAATATGCCAGGTAGTGAAAATTCGACAGGCTCGTCCCGCCAGGGCGGGACGAATCAAAAAGAATTTCACGATTTGGCACTTTGTATAAATCAAGACTTTAAATCTAATTTTACAAAACTTAAATTTAAAGTCGAATTTCTACTAACCTGGTATGAGCAATAAAAAAACATTTTTTATTCTAACGATCTTTTTAATCGTATTGGCAGCCGTAATTTTTCTAGTTATAAATCAGAATAATGGAAATAAGCAGTCAAAAGTTTTCCATGTGGGATTGCTGCAGATGGCTTCAACAGTTAACGCAAATATTGATGGTTTCAAAGCCGGCATGGCGGAGCTTGGCTACCAAGAAGGCAAAAATATTGTGTATGATTATAAAAATGCCGAAGGGAATATAGATTTAATAAATGAATATGCAAAAAGTTTTGTTGTCCAAAGGGTAGATTTGATTTTTTCCGACACTTCTCCCGCTACGCAGGCGGCCAAAGAAGCGACAACCAACAGTACCATTCCCGTAGTTTTTTCTATGGTAGCCGATCCTTTGCGTGCTGGTTTTATCGCGAGCATTCAAAGCTCCGGCAATAACCTGACCGGTACGAGCTGCGCCTATATTGATATCGCACCCAAGAGACTTGAATTTTTAAAAGAAGCGTTTCCCGGGATTAAAAAAGTTTTAGTTTTTTATAGGCCGGGCGATAAATCAGGTGAACCGGCTTACGAAGAAATAAAAAAAGCCGGTCAGAAACTGGGCGTGCAAATAATCGCTAAGCCAGTTTCAAAATCAGAAGAAATAAAGGAAATTCTCAAAAACTTAAAACCTTTTGAAGTTGATGCTTTAATGGATCCGGCTGATTCTATGGTTACCGCAAATGTTGACTCTTTGGTGGAAGCTTCTTTGCGGTTAAAAATTCCGTTAATGATGTTAAGCGATCTGGAAGCAGAGAGGGGAGCGACTATTACATACGGCGTGGATTATCTTGATTTAGGAAAACAATCAGCCGCTTTGGCGGACAAGATACTAAGAGGCACAAAACCGGCAGAGATTCCGATCGAAATGCCCCGAACCTTTCGCATTGTTTTAAATTTAAAAGTTGCCAATCAGATTGGTTTGACTATACCAGAAAATTTGATTACTAGAGTTAGAGCTGCCGGCGTCAGTGGCGGTCGCATTATTCCACTATAAAATAACAAACTAATATCGGGAGATGATTTTTCGCATCCCAAAAATAAAATTAGGAAATAAAATCGCTCTAATCTATTTTATTTTAGGCTTTGCTTCATTGATTGCGGTTAATCTAATTTGGCTGTTGCCTTCCTTAACCGAAACAAGAAAAAATGCCGCAACCCTGCAGCTTGAAATAGCAAAACGGGGGGCAATAGAGATTAATTCATTCTTGGATTATAAAATAGGTTCACTGGAAAATATCGGCCCTTTTCTAAGACCTCAGGAAATAGAAAAAAATCGCGAAATTTTAGATAATTTTTTACAAAAGGAGCAGGTTTTTTTTGAGATAACGCTGATTGATGGGACTGGCCAAGAACGAATTAAGGTTTCGCAATTTGAAATTTTTTCAGAATCAGAATTAACCAGCCGAGCAGATGAAGAATATTTTCAAAAAGCATTGGGAGGAATTTTTTTTGTCAGCCGCGTATTTTTTTCAGAAAAAGCCGAGCCTTATTTAATCTTGGCTATTCCGATTTATTTTTCTCCCAGCGGCACAGGCGGGGTATTGATGGCAAAATTAAAACTCAGAGAAATGCAGCAGATAATATCTGAATTAAAAGTCGGTTCTTTGAGCCATTCTTTTGTGGTTGACGGAGAAGGAAGGTTGATTGCCGATCCCAACCTATCGCTAGTATTAAAAAATTTAAATTTATCGGATCTTGCGCCAGTCAAGAAAATAATTGAGAAAAAGCAAATTGTTGATGGCCTTGCTTCAGAAGACATATATCAAAATGACCAAGGGCAATCGGTTCTGGCAGTCGGCATGCCGCTGCAAAAATTAAACTGGGGCTTGATTATTGAAAGACCTGAAGCGGATGCTTATAGCGGCCTAACCAGTAAAATTACCGCCTTTGTAATCATTTTTGTGCTGGGCGGTCTTTCAATTTTCTTCGCGGCCAGATTATTGGCAATTTATTTGATTGGCCCAATGAAAAAATTGGGCGATGGCGCAAAAATAATTGGTGCCGGGAATCTTGATTATAGATTAAATATTACAAGCGGCGATGAAATCCAGGAATTGGCCGAAGCTTTCAATGAGATGGGCAGTCAGCTTAAAGAATCTTATGTATATTTGGAGCATAAAGTAGACGAAAGAACAAGAGAATTAATAGCGCAACGGGATCAGCTTGATCAGGCAGTTAAAAAATTGATTGATCGGGACGTCGTTTTAAATGAAATCAGGAAACAGCAAGAAGAAGCATTGCTTGAAGCAAATAAAGCAAAGAGCAAGTCAGAAGAGGCAAGGATAGCAAGCTTAAATATTTTAGAGGATATTGACGAAAGCAGGAAGGCGCAAGAAGATGAAAAAAATAAAGTTGAAGCAGTATTAAGAAGCTTAACCGATGGGCTGATAATGATAGACCAGTTCGGTTGGATATCTTTGATTAATCCAGAAGCAGAAGCAATGTTAAATGTAAAAAAAGAAAATGTTCTTTTAAAGCGCCTAGCAGAAATAGAAAAGGCGGATATTAAAAAAATAAATGAGGCGATAGAGAAAGAAGAAGGGATTGAGAAAAAAGAAATCAAATTAGACGGTTCTCCAGAGCGGATTTTGGAAATCAGCACGGCCCTTGTCATTGGAGTTGATAAGAAAATTTTAGGACAAGTAATAATCTTGCACGATATTACAAGAGAGAAAGCTGTTGAAAAAATGAAAACAGAATTTGTGACAATTACCGCTCATCAATTACGCACGCCGCTATCGGCTGTCAAGTGGACACTGCGATTGATTTTGGACCAAGATTTAGGTCCGATTTCAAAAGAGCAGGCAGAAACTTTACAAAAAGGTTACCAAAGCAATGAACGGATGATAAATTTAGTCAACGATTTATTAAATATTACAAGAATTGAAGAAGGGAGATTTATTTATGGACTTTTAAAAATTTCTTTTATAGATTTAATCAAGGAAACGGTTGATAATTTCCAGACGCTGGCTGATATGCGAAATATTAAAATAAAACTCCAAATATCAGAGAACGACATTGAGATTATGGGCGATAAGGAAAAGATGAAATTAGCCCTGCAGAATTTAATAGAAAATGCAATTAGTTATTCATTCTCGGGAAGCGACGTGACAATTTCAGTTGATTGCGATAATATGAATTTGACGGTTGCCATCAAAGATAAAGGAATGGGAATTCCAGAAAATCAGCAGAAAAGAGTTTTCTCCAAATTTTTTAGAGCAGATAATGCAGTGAAGATGGAGACTGAGGGTTCGGGATTAGGTCTCTTTTTGACAAAGAATATAATAGAAAAGCACGGCGGGAAAATTTGGTTTGAATCAGAAGAAGGCAAGGGTTCAACTTTTTATTTCACATTGCCAATAGCTAAATAAATTAGCGCTCGGATATCGCCTCCGAAAAACGCGGTCAGCTCGATATGTGGTAAAAGTAAGTTTATCACCAGCTGCCGCTCACGCTCGCCGCGCCTCATATATCTGGAAACAAAATCGCTGGCGCGGCTCCGCGATGTTTTTGTCGGCAATATCCCCGCTTCTTAAAAAATTATGAAGAAAATTTTAATTATTGAAGACGAAAAAGTTCTTTTGGAGATTTTGGAGAAAAAATTAGCGACCCAGGGATACGAAGTGCTGGTTGCCAAAGATGGTGAAGAAGGGCTCCAAAAAATGAAAGAGGCGAAGCCCGACCTAATTTTACTTGACATAATTATGCCAAAAAAAGATGGTTTTGAGGTTTTGACCGAAATGAATAAAAATGCGGACATAGCCGATATTCCGGTGATTGTTATTTCAAATTCCGGCCAGCCGGTAGAAATAGACAGGGCGTTAAAGTTGGGAGTAAAAGATTATTTAATTAAAACAGAATTTGACCCAGAAGAAGTGATTAATAAAGTCACAAAAATCTTTGGGCAAGAGCCAGATCCGCCAGAAAAGAAAGCTGGGCAGCCTCAAGAAAAAAAGGGGAAGATGCCAGAAAAAAAAGTAAATAATCCAGGCAATAAAATTTTCATTGTTGAAGATGATAAATTTCTCCGCGATTTGATTATAAAGAAATTAGACACTGAAGGTTATGAGACTGCTTTTGCAGTTGGGGGTGAAGAGGCTTTAAAGAAAATTGGAGAAGAAAAACCCGATTTGGTCCTTCTTGATTTAATTTTGCCCGGCATTGACGGATATGAGGTGCTGAAACAAATGAAAAATAACTCGTCAGATGATATCAAAAAAATTCCGGTGATAATTTTAAGCAATCTCGGCCAGCGCGATGATGTTGAAAAGGGCATAAATTTAGGAGCGGTAGATTTTTTAATCAAAGCTCATTTCACTCCAGGGGAAATTATTGATAAAATAAAGCAGGTACTGGAAGGGAAAAAATAGAAAGATGACGAGAAAAAATCGCCTTGCAATTTTAAAAGCGGCGTTTATTATGGCCTTTATTTTAGGCCTATTTTTGATTTGGGAAAAAAGGTCTACGTTTAAAATAGTATCGCAGCAACTAAAACCCGACAGCAAGGAGGAGCAAATTATTGAGCAGTCAACCGGACCAAAAAGCCCAATTTCTGGTTTGGTCTGCGAAAATGCCGAGCGCCGGCCAGTCGCTGTTATGCTCGGCGGAGATACGGTTGCCAGACCACTTTCCGGAATTGCCGAAGCTGATTTAGTTTTTGAGATACAGGTTGTTGAAGGAAGTATCACAAGATTAATGACAGTTTTTGTTTGTGCTACGCCTGTTCAAATTGGCTCGGTGAGGTCAGCCAGGCACGATTTTATTCCTCTGGCATTAGGTCTGGATGCGATTTATGCTCATTGGGGTGGTTCACATTTTGCTTTGGATAAATTAAAAACAGGCATCGCTGATAATATCGACGCTTTACCGAATCTTTATAGCGCTTTTTATAGACAGAGTGGAATTGCCGCCCCTTATAACGGCTTTACTTCAATAAATAGATTATTATATGCGGCGAAAAATCTTAATTACAGGACTGTCGGAAAATTTGTCGGTTATCCTCATCTAACTAATGCAGAGACACTAGAACACGGCCAAGAAAAAAAATTTTTAAACATCAGTTACGCGCCGCCTTTTGATGTAAGTTATGAATATAATCCCGAAACAAATTCATATTTTCGTTTTCGCGGGGGTACAAAAGAGATTGATAAAAATACCGGCGCTCAGGTAGAGGCAAAAAATGTTGTTATAATGAGGGCAGTTTCTCAGCCGCTTGAAGGGCAATACAACGATGTTCAAGTTGAAGGTCAGGGAAAGGCGGAATTTTATTTAGATGGTGACTTTAAAAGCGGAACATGGAAAAAAGACAAGAGCGATCCAAACAGCAAACTATTTTTTTATGACGAAAAAGGCCAGGAAATCAGATTCGTACCAGGTTCTATTTGGATTGAAATTGCGGATCCCGGGATGCCAGTAACGTGGAAATAAATTTTCAGTTTGAGCTGGTGGAGAGTTTGATTTCTGATTTTTGCATTTTGAATTTATGATTATTTTTATTTGGGGGCCGGATACTTTCCGGTCCAATCAAAAATTAAAAGAAATTGCGGATAATTATAAAACTAAACACAAAAGCGGATTGAATCTGCGGTTTTTCGATTGGTCGGCTTCTGTTTTAGATGACTTAAAAAATATTTTGTCTTCTGTTTCAATGTTTGACGAAAAAAAGCTAATAGTCGTCAAAAACGCCTGCCTTGCGGCAAAAGGTGATCAAGAAAAATTGATTAAAGCTTTGGAAGATAAAAAAGTATTGCAGGATGAAAGCGTCATTGTCGTATTTTTTGAAAGAGGAAAACCGGAAAAAAGCGAATTTTTTTCGTGGCTTTACAAAAAAGTCAAAATGGCTGAGTGCTTTGATAATTTAACAGGAACGAAACTTGCCGATTGGGTAAAAAAAGAAATTCAAAATTCAGGCGGGTCAATTTCAGCCGAGGCCATAGAAAAATTAATCAACTTTGTTGGCCCGGATCTTTGGCAGATGCATAACGAAGTTAATAAGTTGATAAGTTTTAAAGTTGATAAGATAATAACAGAAAAGGATATAGATTTGCTCGTTAAATCAAAATATGACCCAAATATTTTTGCGACAATTGACGCCTTGGCGGCCAAAAATAAGAACCTCGCGTATAAGTTAATGCACGAACATTTAGAACAGGGCGAAAACGAGATTTATATTTTAACGATGTTTATTTATCAGTTTAGGAACTTGCTTCAGATTAAAAATTTGATAGATTCGGGCGTGCCATCTGACGGCTTGGCGAAAAAAACAGGCTTGCACCCTTTTGTGATAAAAAAATCTTGGTCGCAGATGAGAAACTTTAGCCAGGATGTTTTGAGGAAAATTTACGAAAGACTATTGAATCTTGATATTGCCATTAAGCGCGGAAAGATAGAGCCGCAAACAGCGCTGGATCTGATAGTGGCGGAAATCGCCGGATAGTGATTTTATTCCTCCCTTTAGTAAAGGGAGGGTAGGAGGGATTTTGCAAAGTCTCATAAATCCACCCCGTCCCTCCTTTACGAAAGGAGGGAGACAACAAAAAACCGCCTTTTAGGCGGATTTTTTGTTTATTTATTCAGCATTCTCATTAAACGAGACTTTTTACGGGCGGCCGTATTTTTTTTGATGACGCCTCTTTTTGCCGCTTTATCAATGGCCTGATAGGCTTGGGCAATCAGTTTTTTCGCTTCGTCTTTGGAACCTGCGACAACCATTTTTTTGATTTTTTTGGTTATATCTTTAACCGCTTTTGCCCGCGCCAAATTAAGCACCCGATGCTTTTTTGCCTGTCTTAACGCTTTTTTCGCTGATTCTTTGATTGGCATACCAGGTAGTAGAAATTCGACTATGATTTAAATTTATTCAAATTTAAATCATGGATCTATGTCTATATTAATTATACCAAGTAGTGATGGTTTCGAATCGGTGAGTATTACAAAAGTAATTATTTTTATGTCGAATTTTCACTACCTGGCATGTTTTAAATTAAAAGTTAAAAGTTTGAGGCCGTAAACTGTTTCGGGTTAACATAGAAAGAATAGCAGATAATTTGCTTTTTGGCAAGAATTCGCAAATAAAAAGACGGGATTATAGACTTAATCCCGCCTGCCGGTATTATGCATTAACCTTTTAATTCACCCACCTTCTGCAGACTCTATTTAAGGCCTGCTGAAAATGCGGCGAGCATTTAATGAAATTCACAAATTCAGGGTTTGGGCTCTTCACTTCTTTTGCGTTGAATTCTCCCCCCGTTAATTTTTGATAGGCATCTTTAAAGAACGATGATTTGTCGGCGAGTTCGTATATGAGTTCGGTACCAAATTTGTCAAGCTTCCAGTTGCCGCTTCCGTAGTCCATTGTGGCTTGGAAGGCAAGGATATCTCCCTCCGAGTACGCCACTAAACCGATAGCCACAAAAGGTGTCCATAGTCCATCCACGAGAAAATGGTGTTTCGGATTATTATTAGAATCATAGGCAACAATTTTCAACTCCATGCTTCCTTTTGGAAGCGGTAGATAAATCATCTCTACGCTTTCACGAAGTTGCTGTTTGACTTCTTGTATTTTTTCTGGAGTTGGTGAATATTTCCCAAAGCCACAATTGGCTAGAATAGCAAGCTGGCATTCATCAATTGCAGTATTAATAAAAGAAGCGATGATTTCTCTGGCGTCCTTCTCTACAGGTACTCCCAAGAGCGTAGAGTAACCGGTCTCATGAACAGGAACTCTAATCTCTACAGTTTTTTCGGTAAGCAGCATGCCCTCCACGAATGCTTTGTAGATTTGTAGAATTTCTTCTTTCAGCCGCGGAATTTTATCTGGCTTAAGATCATTCGTGCCTTCAATATATTCGTGAAATTGCGGCACTTTGCTCCCCTTTTGTCCGCCTTCTAGATATTCAATTACCGAATCTTGCAATACCTTTAATGCATTTTCCATTTTTTCTCCCTCCTTTATAGTTTGGTATGCTTTGAAATAAAGTTTGCTAACTATTTTTACAGGTAAAAAGAACGATGTTATATCTTATAAATAATAACTGCTAAAGTCAAGACTCCGCAATTTTATTTTTTAACCTTCTTTAATTTATTCATCTCGTCTTGCAATCTCATCGCCTCGTCAAATTGGAGATTGCGGTTGGCCAAAGACATTTTAAATCCAAGCTCTTTGAGGTACTCGTCTAAATACTCACGTTCGGTCTTGGGTGAAATTTTAACTTTTGTCACTTCTACGATGCTTGGTCTGATTGGTTTTTTAATCGGCTTGGGCGTAATCCCATGTTCTTTATTATGTTTTTCCTGAATTTTGCGGCGGCGGTCGGTTTCATCAATCGCGTGTCGCATTGATTGCGTCATTTTGTCAGCATACATTATCACCCGGCCCTGCGGATGGCGCGAGGCGCGGCCCATAGTTTGAATGAGCGTGGTTTGGTTGCGCAAAAAACCTTCTTTGTCTGCATCCAGAATCGCCACCAGCCCAACTTCTGGTAAATCAAGGCCTTCTCTCAATAAATTTATGCCGACCAAAACATCAATTTTGCCCAGGCGCAGATCTTTTAAAATTTCCGGCCGCTCAAGGGTTTTTATTTCTGAATGTAAATATTGGGCTTTTATTCCTTCGTCATGCAAATACTCGGCTAAATCTTCAGCCAGGCGCTTGGTCAAAGTCGTGACCAGTACCCTGGCGTCCGATTTAACAGTTGCTTTTATTTGCTTTATCAGATGCGGAATCTGGTTTTTTGTTGAACGGATTTCAATTTTTGGGTCAAGCAAGCTAGTTGGTCTTATAAGTTGTTCAGTCACGTAATTTTTACTATGACGCAATTCATAGATGCTCGGTGTGGCTGACGTATAAATAATTTTATTCGTTCGTTCTTCAAATTCCTTAAATTTGAGCGGCCGGTTATCAATAGCCGAAGGCAGGCGAAAGCCATATTCAATTAAAACTTTTTTGCGTGCTTCGTCGCCGGCTGACATGCCGCCGATCTGAGGAATGGTCATGTGCGATTCATCTATAATTAGGAGATAATCTCTCGCCCGCCCAAGTTTTCCTTCGGAAAATTTAGGCGGGTAAAGATAATAGTCCAATAGTGTAAACGGCGGTTCGCCTGCTTTACGAAATTCAAGATGGCGCGAATAGTTTTCAATGCCGTGGCAGTAGCCGGTTTCCTTCATCATTTCCAAATCAAAGTTTGTGCGGCGGCTTAAACGTTCTGCTTGAATTAGTCTATTTTGGCGCTTTAGACGCCTCAAGCAGTCTTCCATCTCCATGTTTATATTTTTCATCGCCAAATTTAATTTTTCCTGCGGTGTAACCCAATATTTAGCAGGAAAAACTCGGGCATATTCAATTTCTTGTTCTGGTTTCGCCTTTAAAATGTTATTTGGCAAATTAATTTCTGATATTTTTTCTATCTCATTGCCAAAAAAATCAAATTTTAAAATTTGTTCGCCTGTGGCGCTCCAGACCTCAACATTGTCGCCCAAAACTCTGAACGTTCCGCGTTTAAAATCAATGTCCGAGCGCTGGTATTGCAAAGAAGTTAAATGTCTTAAAAATTTCTGGCGGCTGAGCATCTGGCCTTTTTTAAATTCCAAACTCAAATTTTGATATTCTTTAGGCGAGCCGATGTTGTAGATGCAGGAAACCGAGGCAACGATAATCACATCTTCTCTTGAAAGCAGTGCTTGTGTTGCCGAATGGCGCAGGCGGTCAATTTCGTCATTTATTTTTACATCTTTATCTATATATGTATCGGTTTGGGGGATATAGGCTTCGGGTTGATAATAGTCATAATAAGAAACGAAAAAATGAACCGCGTTTTCCGGAAAAAATTCTTTGAATTCTTGGTATAATTGGGCGGCCAAGGCTTTGTTATGGGAAATCACAAGCGTCGGTTTTTGCACCCGCTCAATAACATTGGCCATCGTAAAAGTGTTATGTACAAACATTCCGCCGTTGCCAGCGAGAAATGTTTCGTTGTCTTTGACTGCAAAATCATAAACATAATTTTTGCCAACAATTTTTTCAATTGTTTTTATTGGTGTCCAGTATAAGTTCAAAAGAAGAGCACTATCATCAATTTCTTTTAGAACATCGCGTCTTTTAGTTTTTATGGCATACTTTTTTAGGCGATTGATTATCTTTGCATAAACCTCTCGCGACGGCATACGCTTTTCGCTTTCTATTATAGAAATATAAGAGCGTTCAATTTCGCATGGCGCAGCAATTTCCCTTTGGAAAAGAAATAATTTTGCGAGAATTTGTTTGAGCCAGCAGCCGTCTATGGGGATGACATCTGTATTTGTGTTGTACGCTTTATTTGTTATCGTTTTGAGACGGATGTTCTTTCGTTGTAGAGTAAAACCAATTTTTTCTTTGAATATCTCTAAAAATTTTTGTCCGGAAATCATTACGCACCAATATTCGCCGCGTATGCTCTTATTAGGAATTCTTATCATTCTTTTTCTAACTCGCGCTACTATGCCGAATCGTAAAAGAGCGTCAGTAATTTCATAAGAGAGCCGCGAAGATACCGAGGTGCAACTTAAAACTGCATTTTCTACACCGCCATCGGCGGAAAAATATGCTTTTAGAAGTTGAGACATTTGACTATTGGAAAGTTGCGGCCAAAATTCAGGCAGATGTTTTGTTTTTGAATTTCCGCCGCACATATTACACAAAAGTTCGCTCCATAATGCCGAAGATATTTGATAATCGTATGTTTGTGGTCGTTTCCTCCATTTTAGGCCCAGAGCAGAAAGCGTTTTTGTAAAATCAGATATAATTTCTTGATCACCGGAAGAAATGATGGTGTATTTTTTATCGGCATGCCCTTCGGCTATATAATATCCAAGGAGCCGCAGAATATTTTCATTGAGCGGTAGCTCTATCGGAAACTGGTAATCGATATGGCTATTCCCGATTTTAATGCCTTTATTAATTGAGGGTATGGCCGATATGATTTGCTGATATAGACTAAAGGGAATTCTTTCCGCATTATGCAAAATACGATAAGTCTTACGGTAAGAAATAATAGAATGTAGTATTTTATTTTTTCTCAAGGCATTTTTTAATTGTGGCATTAAAACGAATAGCTTCTCTTTGGACAAGTAATTTGGCAAATAAAGAGTCCGGATTGGTATTTGCGGTTCAGGAAGAGAAAGCGGCAGTGGTAGATAATCGTCTGCGGAAAGCTTTATCGTTTTTGTCAGTTTGAGTTTCCCATTGCGGAGCGCCCAAAAATTATGGTCGCCAGTAACGATTATTTCACGCCCGCAGGAAGTGTTTATTTTATAAAGACATTTCGGAGCCTTATGGCGCGTAAATTGATAGATAGGTTTCCAAGATGATTGTTTGGTTGTGGGATTAAAACTATAAGCTTCAAGTTTCGTCTTTTTGGGCAGGTCAACGCTATTGATAATTGCAGCATCATTTATCATTTTTATTTTATCGGTGAAATCAGTAAACATTTTATCAATCAATTCGCCTATTTTTTCTTTTCTTATTATTTTTTTGCTGCTTTTTATCAAAACAGGAGTATCTCCAATCACGCTTTTGCCGCTGCCCGTCACGCCCAAAAGCGTCTGGTGGGCAACGCCAGCTTCTAAATTTTTGACGAGCGCCTCAATAGCCTGAGGTTGATCGCCGGTTGGTTTAAATGGGGCAGATAGACGAAATTTAGGCATAATTGTTATTTAGATGTGCGAGTTGAAAAAACGAGCTATTTGGGGTAAAATAGAACCATAATTCAAATATCAAAGTGCAAAATGCAAAATGACAATGTAAAATGTAAAATTTTTAATTTTGAACTGTCATTTTGATATTTGATTTTTGCATTTTGAATTTATTGTGTGATTTCTTCCATAGAAGGTAAAATCTTACTTAAATCAGAGAAGTACGCTATAGTCGAAACTAATGGCATTGGTTTTCGCGTAAACTGTTCTGAAAAAACTCTTTCTAAAATACCACAACAGGGTGCGTCTGTAAAACTTTTCACCTATCTTTCAGTCAAGGAAACTAGCTGGGATTTGTTCGGGTTCCTGACTTTTGAGGAATTGGAATTTTTTGAGCTTTTAATCACGATTCCGGGCATCGGGCCAAAAACCGCTTCGAATATTTTGTCGGTGGCTTCGGTTGAAGACTTGCAGGAGGCAATTGTCTTGGGCGACGAGACGATACTTTCCCGGGTTTCTGGTATTGGCAAAAAGGTGGCGCAGAAAATTGTGATTGAGTTAAAATCAAAAGTTAAAAAATTGGCCAAAGGCGCGGGCGACAAATTCAAAGTGGCGGACGAGATCGAAATCATTGACGCGCTGGTGAGCCTGGGTTACAAGGTCTATGAAGCGCGAGAAGCAATAAAGCAAGTGCCGGATTCAGTAAAAGGAGTGGAAAACAGGGTTAAAGAAACGCTGAAAAGATTAGGGAGAAAATAGCAGCCATAATTTCCAATATCTAATTACCAATTTTCAATAAAAATCTCAATGTCCAATTTCAAAATTTAGAAATTCAGGCATTAAACATTTTGTTAGAAATTAGAAATTGGGAATTGGAAATTATTAAATGATGGAAAGTTTGGTGGACAAAATTAATAAAGAAGATTGGGACCGCTTTGTTGTAGAAACTGGCGGTAGTTTTTTACAGAGTTGGGAATGGGGAGAATTTCAGAAATCGGTTGGAAGAAAAACTTTTTATTTAAAAGGAGACGGTTGGCAGACGTTGGTCGTAAAGCATGTTTTGCCATTAAGGAAAAGCTATCTGTATTGTCCTCGCGGCCCCGTCATCCTGAGCGGAACGAAAGATCTCTCGCGAATGCGAGACTTTTTAAATGAAATTACGAAATTAGCAAAAAAAGAGAAAGCGATATTTGTCAGGGTTGAGCCGACGGGAGATATCGAGGAAGACGATTTAAGAAAATTGGGTTTTATTAAAGCGCAAAAAGACGTCCAGCCAAAAAAGACTTTAATCCTTGACTTAAATTTAAATGAAGATGAATTGTTAGGCAGAATGCATGAGAAGACGCGGTATAATATTGGTTTGGCGCAGAGAAAAGGAGTCAGTGTGAGAAAAGCAGAATATAATGAAAAAGATTTTGAGGAATTTTGGAATTTGCTGAATCAAACCGTCCAAAGGCAGAAAATAGCCATATTTGAAAAAGAATATTATAGAAAGCAGTTGCAGAATAGCAGCGATAAATTCAAAAATTTAATTTTTATTGCCCAATATCAAGGGAAAATAATTGCAGCAAATTTGGTTAATGTGTTTGGCAATACCATGACTTATACCCACGGCGGATCCGATAACCAATACCGTGCTTTGATGGCGCCGCATCTTTTACAGTGGGAACAAATTAGGGAGGCAAAAAACCGCGCCTGTAAAGCATATGATTTTTGGGGGATTGACGAAATTAATTGGCCGGGAATAACAAGATTTAAAAAAGGCTTTGGCGGGCAAGAAGTCCAATATATCGGCACTTTTGATTTGATTCTAAAGCAGGCCTGGTACAGCGCTTATATTTTAGCCAAGAGAGCTTTATAAATGGAAGATTTGTTAAAAAAAATCGTCCCTAATTTTCTTTTGAGCTGGTATCATTGGAAACTGGCTTGGCATATTAATAAAGCATAGAAACATTATATTCTTTTGCCGCGTATAAAAAGTTGAAATAACTTAAGCGGTATGCTATTATAAAAATGCTATGAAATATAAAAACAGTCTAAAAAAGGGCTCTGTCCGTTACATTGTATTTAAAGAAGCCAATAAATGGTATGCAATTGGGCTTGAATTTAATATTGTCGAGGAGGGAGACGATCCTAGTGAAGCGTTATTTTTTTTGTTTGAGGCGATTCGGGGATATGTAAACTCAGCCATAAAAATAAAGGCCCGCCCGCAGATTCTCAACCAAAGGGCTGACAAAGAATACGAGAATTTATGGGATGTTCTTCAGGAAAAGAAAAGGAGTAGCGTTGCAAAAAAAAGTATCCCCCCGATTTTTACTTTCGGGGAAAGGGCGTTGGCAACTGTATAAATTATGCCTCGCGGTTATTATAATTGGACTTTTAATGTTGTAGTCCGTTTTCTTAAGGATAATTATTTCATTCTGAATTACACTGAAGGAAGCCATTATTTTTATATTGGACATTACGGGGGCAATTTTAGACAGGTATGTGTGTCATTTCACGGTAGCCGCGCTATTAGCCCAAGGACACTGAAAGGCATTATTCGTCAGTCGGGTATACCAAAAGAAAAGTGGTTAGAGACTTAATGAGAATCCGTGAGAAAACACGGATTTTATATTTTGTCCAATGGACTTAATTAAGAAACTGCTTAAAAAACTAATCCCTAATTTTATCTTCAGCCTGTACCATTGGAAAATGGCTTATTTGGGCGCGATTTTATATGGTTTTCCGTCGCGAAAATTAACTGTGATTGGGGTAACCGGGACAAAGGGCAAGACCACCACTTGTAATTTGCTCGCGCAGATATTGCAGGGGGCGGGATTTAAAACCGGCATGGCAACGACAGTAAATTTTAGAATTGGGGATAAAGAGTGGATAAATGAATATAAGCAGACGATGCTGGGTAGGTTCAAGTTGCAAAAATTGTTGCGGCAGATGGTGGTCGAAGGCTGCCAATACGCCGTCATAGAAACTTCTTCGGAGGGTATATTACAATATAGACACAAGGGAATTAATTATTCTGTCGCGGTTTTTACTAATTTATCACCAGAACATATTGAACGGCACGGTTCTTTTGAAAAATACAGGGAAGCAAAGATGAAATTGTTTGAAGCGGTGGCGAGGAAAAAAGATGGAATTGGGGTTTATAATTTGGATGATAGTAATGCAGAGTATTTTTTGAAAATACCCGTGGCTAGTCAAATTGGCTATTACAATAACACACCTCACCCCAACCCTCTCCTCAACCGAGGAGAGGGGGAAAATCCACCCCAACCCTCCTTTGTTAAAGGAGGGAGTGTTCCTCTCTTTGAAAAAGGGAGGTTGGGAGGGATTTATCAAATATCTAATATTAAATTATCTCCTAACAAAACCGAATTTGATTTTAATAATAAGCCCTTCGACATGGCTCAGGGTAAACATTTTGAAATGCCTTTAATTGGCGAATTTAATGTCTATAACGCCGCGGCGGCGATTTGCGTGGGGCTTTTGCAAGGAATAGGGATGGGGGAAATTAAAGAGATTTTAAAACATGTCAAGCCAACCCCTGGCCGTCTGGAAGTTGTAAATGCCGGTCAGCCGTTTACTGTTATTGTTGATTACGCTCACGAGCCGGCTTCCTTGGAAGCAGTTTATAAAGCTCTCAAAATTTTTAATCCCAGAAAAATTATTGCCCTTTTGGGAGCGCAAGGCGGAGGCCGGGATAAAGCGAAAAGGCCGATTTTGGGAAAAATCGCGGGGGAGTACGCGGATACGGTGATAGTAACAAATGAAGACCCGTACGATGAGGACCCACAGGAGATTATTGATGATGTGGCTGCGGGAATATCTTCTTTGTGTCATTCCCGCGAAAGCGGGAATCCAGAATCCTGGATTCCGGCTCAAGGCCGGAATGACAAAAAGGAGAAACCGGCAGTTTTCAAAATTATTGATCGTCGTGAGGCGATAAAAAAGGCGTTATCATTGGCTCAAGTAGGAGATATTGTTATAATAACCGGCAAAGGGGGAGAGGTCTGGATGTGCGTTGAAAATGGCAAAAAAATTCCTTGGAATGAACGACAAATTGCTGAACAAGAACTGGGCAAGCCCGATTGACAATAAGCGGTGTGGTATGGTATCATTTACACACATAGATAATATCAATATTTTCTTTAAAAAGGAGGGGCAAATGAGAAAAAAATATTTTATTGCGGCGTTAAGTCTTTTATCGGTATTCATCATCTGTCTTTATTTTGTGAGTCTTAGCGTAGGGAAAGAAGGCAAAGAAGTTCTTTTTATTTTAAGTTCACTTGGAATGACCATTGTAGTAATCGTGATTGGATGGGTAGTTATAAAAATGGATGAGTTGCCGGATAAGGTATTTAAGGTAAGGCGCGGCTCTGAGCGGGAAAGGAGGGAAAAATGGCAAAAGAAATTTTAGTATGTACTGATTGTGCGGTTTTCGTTCCTTTGAACTCGCCAACCAATACGGCTCCTCGGTACACAGGCGAAATTGGCGATAATCCTAAAACGAGGAAAGAAATTTTAGGTCAAGATGACCTTAGAGATTTTAGAGAAAAACATCAAGGGCACAATCTCCTGGAGGCCGGAAACGAGGCGTACAATAATTAAATCCAATCACAAAGGCTAAAACATTAAATTTAAGTTTTAGCCTTATTTTTTTCTTAAGAAATCAGTGATATAGTAAAGGTATGGACAAAAAATATGAAATTTTAGACCACCCAGCGGACCTGAAAATTAAAGCTTTTGGTAAGGATTTAGCCGAGGTTTTTGTGAACGCGGCGCTTGCGATTGCTGATCAGCAAACGCGCTTTTTGGAGCTTGCTCCAAAAAGCGCAAAAAAAGAGGAAGAAATTTTAATTGAATCGGATGGCTTTGAATCGCTTTTGGTTGACTGGCTGAGCGAAATTTTATATCGCAGCGAAATTAATAAAAAAGTTTATAATAATTTTGAGGTAACGGAATTTTTAGAAGATCCGTACAAAATAAAGGCGAAAATAAAAGGCATTGCCGTTGAGTCAAAAAATATAGATATCAAAGCAGTAACTTATCATAATTTGGAAATTAAAAAGATAAGCGACCATTGGGAGGCGGTGATCGTGTTTGATATTTAATTTAAATATTTAGACGTGCGACGTCCAAAAATTGACGCCAATGTCGGGACGTCGCACGTCTGCAGTTTATAATGGCTTCAAAAAAAGATTTAATTAAAATCACCGATTATCTCTGGGAAATTCCCAAAAGTTTTCGGGATGATATGCGAGTTCCGGCCAGAATTTATGTTTCGGAAAAAATGCTGGAAGGAGTGTTTAGGGATGAGTCAATAGCTCAGTTAATAAATGGATGTACTTTGCCCGGGATAATAAAATATGGAATAGCGATGCCAGATTGTCACGAAGGTTACAGTGTCCCAATTGGATTTGTTGGAGCAATAAGGACTTCAGATGGTATTATTTCGCCTGGCGCGTGTGGATTCGACATAAATTGCGGAATGAAATTACTAAAGTCAGAATACACGGAAAAAGAAGTCAAACCTTATTTAGATAAATTGGCAACTGAAATTCAAAAAGAGGTTCCTTCTGGTCTTGGTCGTGGGAGACAAATTAAATTAAGTATTAAACAAATCGATAAAATTTTAGAAGGCGGCGTTCCTTATTTAGTCGAAAAAGGTTATGGCGAAAAAGAGGATATTGAAAATTGTGAGGCAAATGGTAGATTAGACTGGACTGATGCTTTGGCAGTTTCTAATTATGCTAAAAATAGAGGACGTGATCAGGTTGGTACGCTTGGATCCGGAAATCATTTCCTTGAACTTCAAAAAGTGGCTGAAGTTTTTGATGAAAACGTAGCAAGGAGGTTCGGATTGTTTAAAGATCAGATTGTGATTATGGTGCATTGCGGGTCGAGAGGACTTGGGCATCAAGTTTGTACAGATTATTTAAGGACAATGATACCAGCCATGCAAAGGTATGAGATTAAAGTTCCGGATAGAGAATTTGCCTGTGTTCCGTTTAATTCTTCGGAGGGTCAAAGATATTTTGCCGCCATGGCTTCTGCAGCTAATTATGCTTGGGCTAATCGTCAAATGATAGCTCATTTTATCAGAAAAGCCTGGAAGTCAGTTTTAGGAGAAAAAGCTTCGCCCTTGGTGGCGTTATATGATGTTGCCCATAATATCATTAAAAAAGAAAAATATATAATTGATGGAAAAGAAACCGAAGTTGCTGTCCATCGCAAAGGCGCAACGCGGGCTTTTCCACCCGGCCATTTAGAAATTCCAGGGCAGTATCGCCAAGTTGGCCAGCCGGTTCTAATTCCCGGTTCAATGGGCACGGCTTCTTATGTTTTACACGGCACCAAGGATGCAGAAGAAGCATTTTATTCTACGAATCACGGTGCTGGTCGGACAATGTCGCGGCATGCGGCAACACGGATGCTTTCTGGTCAGGAAGTGGTAAAAAGACTAGAGGCCAAGGGAATAATTGTTAAATGTTATTCCTGGCGTGGCATTGCCGAAGAAGCACCCGAGGCATATAAAAATATTGATGAAATAGTGGAAGTAGTTCATCAGGCCGGTCTCTCAAAAAAAGTGGCAAAATTAGTGCCGTTGGCAGTGATTAAAGGTGAATAAAAATTTTAAAAAAATAACCCCTTAACATTATTTTGTTAAGGGGGTTTGTTGCGGTTAGTTAGTCGTAGCATCCTTTTTTGCTGCGAGCAGCCGTTTATCTTTCATGATCTGAGCGGCCTGCTTGCTGGCTTTTGTAAAGAACTTTTTCGGCACCCAGATGGCATTGGCATCATAAATTTCTCTTAAGGGGTCAAACTTTGACACCAGCCCCATCTTTTTCCCGTTGCTTTGAAATACCAGATGAATATTACCAACCTTTATCTCTACTCGGTCAGTAACGGCTTCAATCACTTCGATTTCGTTGTTGTTTAACATAACCACCCTCCTTGATCAGTTTGTAGCCTGTTTTTGAACAGGGGGTTTAAGGTACTTTTTGCGTAGATGCGCCTTGGCTCTTTTCTTCATGACTCTATTATGAAGACGCCAGCGCCGGATTGTCCCAAACTCGTCTTCCCAAAAGACTCGAAATTTAAACGGCAATCCGATCCTGCTGTGGGCCAGATAGTCGATGAAGTCGGGATTTGATTCATAAACCGGTAGATTCTCTTCTTTGTATTTGATAATAGTCTCTTTGGGATTTTGTCCCATCGCCTTTAAGGTATTGCATATGGCGTCATTTACTTCATCATCACCCGGATAAACATACCATTTATTTTTTTGTTTTTTCTTCATCTTTTCCTCCTTTTTGCTTTTCTCGCATTTGCTCTTTCCAATTATCAAATACCTGTTTGATTTCGTTTATTCTCAAGTAAAAAGCATGACCATTAAAAAGAGAAATATCAGCAGCAGCATCTCCCTTTGCTGTCAGCTCAAAAGGTTTGGTTTTGTTGCTAGTCACTTTTATCAAGCCTAATTCTGCTAATTCTTTCAGTTTAATATTAATTATTTCGCCGATAAGCGGCTCTCCTCTTAATCTATTGAGCGAGTCAATTTTCCCTTCTTTAATCATTAAGAGGATGATGATTCTTTGTACCACAGCCAATACGTGCTTTGATATTTTTTTGACCTTTCTTTCCATGATGCCTCCTCAATTATTAGTTTTTAAGGGACTGTCTTAAACGCGTGATGTGAAATTCCTTGGCTTAAATAAGGCGCTTATTGCCTGAGCGTAGGCCGTCAGGCCGAAGTCGAAGGATTATTTAGACCCTTCG
>Ga0210051_1000127_pt1 | contig 57009 bp, 57 predicted proteins | sample CryGey092014_all_FD_185464 | JGI IMG/M metagenome (GOLD analysis project Ga0210051, IMG submission 185464) | Groundwater microbial communities from aquifer - Crystal Geyser CG23_combo_of_CG06-09_8/20/14_all (SPAdes) (version 2) | ecosystem: Environmental > Aquatic > Deep subsurface > Groundwater...
ACAAGGGAATCCCGGCCGCCTTCTCGCTTTCCCAAAACTACCCCAACCCCTTCAATCCGACTACAACGATTGAGTTTCAACTTCCTGAACGAAGTTTTGTCAAGTTGGTGGTCTTCAACACTCTCGGCCAGGAAGTCGCGGTTCTCGTGAACGAAGAAAAGGGAGCCGGCACCCACCAGATTGTCTGGAATGCAGCGCAGTATCCCACCGGCGTCTATCTCTACCGGTTGGAGACCAAAAATTTCGTCTCCAGCAGGAAGATGCTACTGATGAAATAATTATCAAGCCCGATGCCTTACGCTCGGGCTTTTTATTTCTAAATCTTCCGAAGTTAAGATTCGTAAGATGAATAGGCAAGATATCGAGCTATTTACTGGGGTAGTATATTTTAATAAGTGTATTATATTTATATGAAGCATAAAGTATGCTGTAGATCATTGAAAACAACAACAGAAGAGGGGTAGTTATGAAAGATCTGGATTTGTTTAGTAGAGCCATCGTTGTGGTTAGTTTAACCCGAGTTAACAGACTTGGAATTTGCAGTCCAGATTGTGACTGCGGTGATAACGATGGATGCGATGGCGATTGCGGCGGCGACGGGTCCGAAGGATGCTGAACCGCTCGTTCAAAAAGGCGAGAGATTTACACCTCTCGCCTTATTCTATAAGAAATATAAAAGAAAGGAGACAGTAATGTATCGACATAGGGTATTCAAAAAAGAAATTCAAGGAAGGTTTGTTATTCTCATTCCAACCTTGAACAAGCTTCTTGAAGTTAATGACAATGATTTTCGGAATATGCCGGATTCCGTAATATCCGAAACGCCGTTGCCTGTAAGCAGGTGGGCCGAACTTGGAGATTTTCAATTTTTAGGTACTAATTTTTTGCTGACTAATAATTGTAATCTTACCTGCGGCTATTGTTATGAATGGGGAGGTCCTAAGAAAGATATTGAGGTGATGAGTACCGCAGTTATCGATGCCGCAGTTGATTACATTAGTGAGACAGCCCTTAAACTAACAGCTCCAAAATTCTATGCTAACATGTTCGGCGGCGAACCAACGCAAGCTTTTGATGCTCTGCAATACGCGGTGTGTTACATACATGAGAAATCACAAAAAATAGGCATTCCAAACAGGGTAACGATTACCACAAACGGAGTTATGAAAGAATGGCAGTCAACATGGCTGGCTGAAAATATGAAAGGGATTCATGTTTCTCTAGATGGGCCACCGGCAATTCATAATGCCCAGCGGTCAAGGAGTTTTGATAGGGTTTTCTCCACCGCAAAAAATATTTTCAGTAGATATCCTAGTAAAATCTCCTTTAGAGTGACGGTTTCAGTATTAAGTGTTGCTAGACTACGAGAGATTGTTGAATTTTTCGGTCAGAACTTCCCAGGGGTTGATATATCACTTGAGCCTGTGTTCTCTATTGGCAGAGGGAAAATGGGAAAATTTGGGATGCCTAGCTACAGAGAATTCTTCGATGGTTTTCTTGAATCTTTACCCATTGCTGCCGAATATGGTTGCAAGTTGAAGACGTCTGTTTTGAATATAGGTGCTAGAAGTAGGCAATTTTGTGGTGTCGCTGGTAACAACTTTATGATCACGCCAGCGGGGGCTGTAACGGTTTGCAATCGTCTGGTTTTCAGTAAGGAATCTGCGGAAGACAAATTTACGTATGGCCATTTCGATGATAAAAGCAGAACCTTTCTGTTTGATCGTAATAAGTACGAGTGGTTGAAGAAGCTAACTCTGGCCAGTATCGCTGGATGTGACGACTGTTTCGCTAGTAGTAACTGCAGAGGTGATTGTGTTGCTAATAAGGCAGTTATCGATTCGGAGAATTTCTACAAGTTGAAAAGCTATCGCTGTCAGGAAATCCAGGAATTTATCGGAAAGGCAATGCTGTACATTATCGACCACGGCGATACTTCTATTTCTTGGAGAGAATAGAAATCATTTGGAAGGCACAGACCAAACAAGCCGTCTTGGTAAAAGACGGCTTCATTATTTTACAAGCACTAAGAAGGCCAATTTAATTTTGGTCGGCGAACGATTTAGTAGATTATTATAATAGCGATTTTTTATTATAATTGTAATTGAGAATTATGATCCTCATTCACCGAATTTATAAAAAAATATTAAAAATCTATCCGTTTCTTACCAGTAAGGAAAAGCGTCTTTTTATCTCAAGATCTAAACCGCTGTTAATTAGATATCCAAAAGCCAGTACCTTAGAAGAGAAGATATCTTTTATCCGATCGTTGTTATTTCTTTTAAATAATGGACATGCAGATTTGATAAGAACAAAAAAGCGCAAAATGGCTCGTAAAAAACTTAAACTGTTCAAACCAAAAATTGAACTGCACGCAAGGCAAAGAACGCTTTTCATTATTATCCCCAGTTGGAGTAAGGATTTGGGCGATATACAACATGGACTTATCAGCACATGCGTTAAAAATCGAAAAAAATACGATGCAATTTTAATCGATGTCCGTGATAATTCAGGCGGGAACTCTCGCATCGCGCACGATTTTGCTTCCATATTTTTCAATAAATCAATAAAGTACGGGATATTTGTTTCTAAAGGGAGGAATAATAAATTGAGACGGGAAATTGGTCTTTTGAAGCCCCACAAGAAAATCTACATCAATGCGCTAGTTGCTATTCTTATCTCTGGAAAATGTTTTAGTTCAAATGAACTTTTTCTTGCTCCATTCAAGGTAAGCGGGCGCGCTGTGCTTATTGGTGATCGCACCAGGGGTGGAAGTGCCAATCCGTTGAGCCAAAAGATCTCAATTGAAAAAGTCGAAATGGTCGTTCGTATCCCTCGCTGGCGGTTTTTCCTTAAAGGAAAGAAGAAACCTTTAGAAGAAACTAAAATAAATCCCACCGTCGTTTATAGAGAGAAAAATATTATTTCCTTCGCTGAGCGATATTTGAAAACTAGATAGCGACATTCAATAGTATTTGCAGTTATTAGATAAACGCCGTCTTCCAATCCTATGGTGTTGGCTGGAGATTCCCTTCCAGACTTATCGGTTTCGCAGTTATGTCAGCGGCTCAATTTGGTGTGGATCGCATCATTTTTGGAGCTCACAATGGTTTGTGGCTTGTAAAGTTTGGCAAGCCGACTAAGGTTGAAGACCCAACGACATTACCGATCGACTTTTAGCTGGAGCAGAACTATCCCAACCCCTTCAATCCGAGCACCACAATTGAGTTTGCACTTCCTGAACGAAGTTTTGTGAAGTTGAGTATTTACAACACTCTTGGTCAGGAAATAGAAACTCTCGTGAACGAGGAAAAGGGAGTCGGAGTCCACCGCATTGTCTGGAATGCTTCTGCCTATCCCAGCGGCATCTATTTTTACAAACTTGAAACTTCTAAGTTTCAGTCAGTAAAAAAGATGCTTCTTTTGAAGTAATTTTTAGCCTCTATGGCTGCCTCCTTACCGAGTAGCACTACTACTCGGTTTTTTTGTTTTTTGCCTTCTGATATCGGGTTTTTATTTTTTATCCTCTGATATCGGTTTTTTGTTTTTCTTTTTTTTAATCTTTTTTTTCAATCTTCAAATTTGAACTAGCTTTTATTTGCTATCGCTGATAAAAGCTAGTTCATTATTTCAATTCAAGGGCATCTTTCTAATTTTTGAGTCCTCAGATATCCCACATATGTGGAATATCTGAGGCAGCAGTTTTCTCTATTGAGGTTGAACCTCGATAGTTATTTTTTATCTTTTCTGCGATCGCCATAAACGTGACTAAAGTGAGGCGCTTGAATTTCAGTCAGCAAAAATAGCCAAAATCAAGGGGATTTAGTAGAATAAAAGGGTATGATAAATTTTAAAATCAAATACCAATTGTCAAAAGATGTATTTATTTTATTTTGTGCGTTAAATGCTTTTGGTTACGACGATGAGAATAATAAAAAAGGAATGCATCCCACAAGAAAAAAAGCCAGAGCCATTCTGAAAAAGAATAATTGGAATCAAAAATACCCATACCTTAAAAAAATCTTTAAGAAAACCGGTCATTGGTATCTTATACGCGCGCTTTTAAAAAAGGATAAAAATATCAAAAAGATCAAAACACTTAATAATTATTTTGTTTTAAATCTTGAAAAATTTACCAAAGAACCATCCGTCAAGAAGGCATGGAAAGATTTGAGGGATTTCCATTTAAGAGAAGTCAAAAAATTATTTCCTCTGTTTAAGAAAGAAACAGTTCGGCTGATAGCATTTATTAATCGACCACCGAAGGGAATAAAAAAAATAGTATTTATTGTAAACTTGCTTGATGCGTACTGGAGAGGATACGCGCTCAAGATTGGAGAAATCGGCTACGTTGTGGTTGGGCCTGGTGTCGAGAAGCATCGGGGCGAATTAATGCTCCATGAACTTTTGCATCTACTCGCCCCTGCGCTCCGGCTTCCTCGGCGGGTTACTGCCGGCCGAAACCGTAAACGTTTAACCATCATAGACTATAGGAATCCAAGCATAATCAATCGGGAATACGTGGTCCGCAGTTTGAATCTCTACTACCAATCTGCGGTATTGAAAATGGATATCTCAAAAATCATCAAACATGAAGAAAAGGATTTCCCATACATCAGAAAAGTTCTAGCATTTGTGAAGGCAGAAAAAGAAAAAGGCCGCCCATATAACTATCAAGGTGGCCTTTGACGGTGATGATATCACCGATGCATTTTACTTACTTGCTGTAACAGGCGCAGAAACCAGGGCACGTAACGCTGGGGCACATAATGTCTTCGGGCCGAGTGTCGGAATGGTCTTTAAGATAGACAATCCGTCGCTCGTGTCTCAAGGCATCAGGTATTGCGTCGCTGAGCCGCCGGTCTTTTGTTTCTACTATGCCTGTCTCTGCTACTTCTTGCGCGTTCATGGCAGTTCTCCTTTTTTGGCGAAGAGTTGATTGAAAATATAATGCCTCGTAAGCTCTCGGTTTATCTTACACCGAGGGTTCAGAAACGGGATATTCTTCTCGCCTCTACTGTTCAGGTTTTTCGCCAGACAATCACCCGTACAGTAGAAGTGAGCAAAACATTCTCTACACATTGAATCGATTTCAATTGTGGAATGTCTCAAATTTCCGATTTTTTGGTAATCAAAAACGAAACGCCCGTCCGAACCATCAAGATAACCGTAGATGAAATATCTAGCTAGGGGATGGTCTATCTCTGCGACTTCATTACAAGCAGTTACCAGACCAGTTGGTGTCACTATGAAATTGGGTGTAGAGACACCACAAAAGTTTTTGCGAACCTCTGCTAGCCGTGAGCTGGCTCCAGAATAGAACATTTTTACCTTAAATGGTTTAGCGATTTTCTCTGCTTCAAAAAAGCCCTTCACGAATAGCTTTGCCGACGGAAACCGTTGGTTAGTGATTAATCCTCTTCCGCATTGATCCACGGGTTCTAAATGAACAGTCGTACCGGGGAAGTTGACCGCGAAGAAATGGATAATTTCCGGAATCCGAACAACACTAATCTCGGTGACAACACTGTGGATTACTACTTTCAATCCCTTGGCAATAAACGACGCTATTGCACGGTAGACCACCTCGAAGGACTTTCCATTGCCTACGGTCGGTCGTTGGAAATTTTGTATTTCTTTCATACCATCTAGTGAGACCTGCACTTTCTGCAAGCGTTGTGCTATCCAATCAATCTGTTTTTTGGATAGCATACCGTTGGTCACTAGGCTAATCTCCGGTACGAGTCCATTCTTTCGCGCTTTCTTTTGGAAGTAGTCGAGCGCGAATTGAAAAATCGGCCAGTTCCATGTTGGTTCTCCTCCTCCATGAAATCCCAGAAAACATTTCTTCTGTCCTTTGGATTTTGCGTTCTTAATGATGAAGTCTATCGTCGCTTTTGCAACCTGCTGGTTCATGTTTATTTTTTTCTCACCAGCTTTTGCATAGCAATAGAGACAACGGAGGCTACAATCAAATGTGGTGAAGAGGACGACGGAGGTAGGACTAAAAATCTCTTCTTCTGTTATGGTTTTACCCTCTGTCTTTCGAGATAGTAGATGATCTTCTTCTATCCCCGGGAAAATCTTAGTCAGGTTCTCAAAAGAAAATTGCGATTGATCTACAAGTGCCACAATCCTCTCTTTTTCTTCTTCACTTATTTCCATAATGAGGCCCCTGTAAGGGGCAAACAGTGCAATTCGTCCTCCGTCTTCAACAAGAAAAACTTCTTTTCCGTTCACGCGAGACACCCCCTTCTTTTCTTTTAAAACATATCCATTCTATCTATATTAACAGAGAGTTGACTTCTCTGATTGTTTTTCAAGGTTCTTTTTTATCTTAATTTTAGCCTAGTAAGTTAATTGAATTTGTCAAGCTCGTATAACTCATCGCGGGTACATCAGGTACAGTTAAGGTCGACCCATTAATTCGGAATAATTCGGAAGTTTAACTTCCGAATTATTAATAAAACAGGCCAAGCTTAATGCACTGGTTGTCCAATTTTAATTAAAATTTTCGCTTTCCAAAATCGCGGAATTATTTTGCCAATCGGCATTTTTATGAGTTTACGGGGCTTAGCCTCGTAAACTAAGCCTCGTAAACTAAAAAATTCCGAGCGGTTAAGAAGATGCTCCGACTGAAATAATCTTTAGCCCGCAGGCCTTACTTACGCGGTCGGGCTTTTTATTTTTCTTTCCCGATGCCTTACGCTCGGGCTTTTTATTTTCTTTGTCCTCAGACATCAAGGTTTTTTATTTGTAGTATCTACTTAGTCAACAAACTTACGATCGTGAGTTTGTTGACTAATACTACTCGGGCTTTTTGTTTTTATTTTTTAAATCCTTTCATTAAATTTACGAGGCTAAGCCTCGTAAGATTTAAGCCTCGTCGTAAGATTTATGATTTTGTTAATATCGTTTTTTTATTTTTCTTTTTTTGATTTTTTTATCGTCTTCAGATATTCCACATATGTGGAATATCTGAGGCAGCAGTTTTCTCTATTGAGGTTGAACCTCGATAGTTATTTTTTATCTTTTCGGCGATCGCTAGAAACGTGACTAACGGAAAAAGTCACGCAAACAGCGACCGCAGAAAACGTGACTAATATAAATCTATGGAAGTTTAGCTTCGTAAAAACTTCGTAGACAAAATTTTATAACTCCTTGCTCTGAATTATCTACTAACCAGACGATCGTCTCTTTATTAGATAATTGGTTAAGCGATTTCATAATGTTCATAATGTAAAGAGGTTCAAGTTCTAAATTCGCAAACATAAAAGATGATTTTTGGAATTAAATATGCTATAATTTGTTATAATATAAATAGTTCTGGGATGGATTATAAAATAGGTGGTTTTTAGAGATTGAATATGCTATAATATAAAAAATATAAAAGATGAAAAAATATTTATTGGGATTATTAATGGTTTTGACAATTGGTTTAGTGATGGGTATTTTTATTTCTATTGAAAGAACCCAAGCCAATCCGGGGTGCGATACTGCAGCCGGCTATTGCGATTCAGATATTGCGAGCACAACAACAGGAGGCAAACAACTTGACTATTTAACTTGCGACATTCCTTCTACAATTTATTTGAATGCCACTAGTTCAGTTACAGCCACGGCCCATTATACTGATGGAATTATTGTCGTGACAACTAATGCTAACACTACTTGGACCTCCTCTAATTACAGCAAAATAAGTGTTGCCCCCAAAGGCCAGATTAAAGGTATTTCAACAGGTTCTGCAGATATTTATGCCACTTATACTGAAGGTGGAGTATCTAAACGTTGCCCCTCAACAACGGTTACTGTTAACATTATACCCCCTACTCATACTCTTATGAGTTTAACTTGCGAGGTTCCTTCTACAATTTATTTGAATGCCACTAGTTCAGTTACAGCCACGGCCCATTATACTGATGGAATTATTGTCGTGACAACTAATGCTAACACTACTTGGACCTCCACTGAGCCAAGCGTAGTAGGCGTTCCTCCTCAAGATCCAGCAGTTCCAAAGGGCCAGATTAAAGGTAATTCAACAGGTTCTGCAGACATTTATGCCACTTATACTGAAGGTGGAGTATCTAAACGTTGCCCCTCAACAACGGTTACTGTTACCGTACCACTCGTAACCTCTCTTTCTTGTTCTCCTTCTAGTATTGCTCTTGCTCCCAGAGGACAAGCCCAAGCTACAGCTACTTATTCTGACGGCACTAATTCTACTAATGTCACTACTCAGGCTTCTTGGAGTTCCGGCGATACTCAATGCGTTTGGGTTAACCAGACCGGCGAATATGGCGGTAGAATCACTGCTTCTGCTCAGACTTCTGATCCTAATTTTGTTCAATGTTCAACTAAAATCACTGCTTTTTATAATAGCAAATCCGCTGATTGCACCGCTGAGGTCACCAGGGCTGATTTTATCGCCATTAATTCACCGGGAAATAATGATTGTATTCAACGGTCAACCTCTTCAACAACAATTAGCGGAAACAGTAGTTTTGGAGGAAAGGACGCTGAAGCCCATATTAGAATTGATGGTACAAATTTAGATAAGACTTCGATTGAGGACAATGGGAATTGGTCTTCCAATGCGTGGATAACAAAAAATTATTCTCTCGGCCCACATACCATATTTGTTGCGGCCACTTCGGATGCCACCGATACCATCACAGTTAATTTAAAGGATAGTTGCGTTGTGCCGCCGGTGTTGACGAGAGTTGATTGTTCTCCTTCTAGTATTTCTCTTGCTCCCGGCGGTCTTCAGCAAGCAACGGCTAATGCTGTTTATAGCAATGGCAGTAGGGTTAATGTCACTACCAATGCTTCAACTACTTGGGGTTCCGTTGATCCTAGTTGCGCTTCGGTTAATAATTCTGGCCAAAAAGGTTTGGTGACCGCGGCTTCTAATATAGTAAGTTGTTCCACTAATGTCAGGGCTACTTATAGCGGTTTAAGCGGAATCTGTAGTGTAGCCGTGAGCAGTGGTTCCCATTTGGACTGCATCAGTGGCGTGTGTTTGTCAGTTGCGGGCCTGGGCTCTAATACTTGTTCTCCTGAAAATTCGGTTTGTGGCAGTCACCTTGAGTGTGTGGGTTTAACTTGCCAAAATGTTAGTGGCGCCGGGATTGATAGATGTTCAGCAATTTCGGATTGTTCCCGCTTAGTCTGTGTTGATAGTAGCTGTCAGAGAGTATCTGGCGGGGGTTCTAACGAATGTTCAACGAGTGCGAGTTGTATTCATTTAACCCGCGTTTCTGTTTCTTTAAATCACCCATCTATTTCTGTTGGCGGGACTTCTCAAGCCACAGCTGAAGCTATTTACAGCGATAATTCAAGGACCGATATTACTAATAACTCAGCAACAACTTGGAGTTCCAGCGATGAAAGTATAGGTTCAATGCATCATAGTCCTATCATCATTCTTGGGAAAAAACCCGGAACAGCAACAATCACTGCCGCTTTTCAAGGTGTAAACGGTTCTGCCAACCTTTCAGTTTCTTGTCCTTCGGGCCAATTTTCAGCCACCACCATTTGTGAACGAGGCAAATGTATTTCAACTGAAGTTTATTGCACCTCTACACCTGCTTGTTCAAAGAACAGTGACTGTTTCAAGAAAGGTGAAAAAGAAACCAATCCTTAATTGAAAGTTTTATCCGCAATAGCAAATAAAAGCTAGTTTTAATTTCGTCAAAATTTAAGCTTTGGCAATGACCAGACCGATAATTTTTTTGGCGCCGCTGGCTTTGAGAACTCGGACAGCCTCGTTCATTGTTGCTCCGGAAGTAAAAACATCATCTAAAAGTAAAATGTTTTTGCCTTTAATAAGTTCGGGTTTGACAATGAAGAAACAATTTTTAACATTTTCTTTTCGGGCTTCAAAATTTTCCAGCTCCATTTGGGGGGCGTTATTTTTTATTTTTATCAGGGCTTTGGTTTCCAAGGGAAGAAAAAAATTTTTAGTTCTTTTGAGAAGTTCCTGAGCCAAAATTTCGCTTTGATTAAAGCCGCGCCGGCGTTTTTTTGCCGGATGAAGCGGAAGAGGAATAAGAATAAATTGTTGGTCATTTAAAGAATTTTCTAATTTTGATTTTTGAAAATAAAGAATCATTAATGAAGCTAAAATACCGGCCGCTTCTTTGGCGCCTTTATATTTCAAGGCATGGAGTAAAGAACGCAGAACTTTATTTTGATAGAAACCGACCGCCGCCAGAATAAAAGGAACTTTTAAATGGCAGGTTTTTTGGGGCTGATAAAGCCGTCGGCCGCATTCCGGGCAAAAAAATCCGCTGTTGATTTCAATTTTTTGCCAGCATTTTAAACAAATTAAATTTTGAGAATCATCAGTCAATTTCTTTCGGCAATGAAGACAGGAAGGGGGCAAGAAAATGTTTTTAAAAAGATTTTTTAATTTTTCCAGAAAACAAAGAAGCTTTCCCATTGTCAAGATTATATGCTAGAATATTAATAAGCTCCAGTTATTATGTTTTCCCTTCCCAATTTTAAAAAAGTCAAAAAAACTGCTTCTGATTTTTTTTCCGACATCAGCGGCTTTTTAAATCCCCAAAGAGTTTTGGGAGTTGACATCGGCACTTCTTCAATAAAATTGGTGGAATTTTATAAAAAAGGCGAGGACCTTAAATTGGAAAACTACGGCTGGCTGGAAACCAAGGGTTATTTGGAACGCGGGAACGAAATCATTCAAGCCAGTGGTTTAAAAATTTCCGTCAAAGAAACAGTCGGGCTTGTTAAGACGCTTCTTGCTCAAGTCAAACCAAAAGCGAAAAATGTCATTGCTTCCATCCCGGCTTTTTCGGCTTTTGTTACTCCTTTTGATTTGCCCTTTCTTTCGGCCAGAGAAACCGCCGCGGCTATTTCGTTTCAAGCCCGGCAGTTTATCCCTTTGCCTCTTTCCGAGGTTAGTCTTGACTGGTTAAAAATTGACGAGTTTGAAAATCAAAAAGGCATTCGATTTCAGCGCATCCTTTTAATCGGCATCCCCCGGGAAGTAATTAAAACCTACCAATTAATTTTTAAAACGGCCGGATTAAAACTTGCGGCTGTTGAGGTGGAAAGTTTGGCTTTGTTAAGGGCGGTTATGGTTCACGAGCCTTTAATTTTAATTGCGGACTTGGGAGCGGTTTCAACAAATTTTGTCATTGCCCAAAAAGGAGTTTTAAAATATAGCGGTCAAAGTGATTACGGCGGCGCTTTTTTAACTCAAGTCATTTCCCGAAGTTTGGAAATCAGCCCTTTAAGAGCTGAGGAATTAAAGTGCCGCAGCGGTCTTTTGGCTACGGCCGGAGAATATGAGCTTTCGGCTTTGATGCTTCCCTTTCTAGATGTTATAATAGGAGAAGCCAGACGAGTGAAGGAAACTTACGAAAGAAGCTCCGGTAAAAAAGTTGAAAGATTGATGCTCGCTGGCGGCGGCGCTAATTTGCCGGGAATAGAAAAATATTTTTCCAAGCAAATGGATTTAGCGGCTGTTAAACCCTTTACCTTTTCCGGCTTTAAATATCCGTCTGAAATAGAACCGATGGTCAAAGAATTAAACAATATCTTGGCCGTAGCCGTCGGCTTGGCTAAAAGAAAAATTTAAATTATTATGCCCGAAGAAGAATTTCAACCTTCAGTTCCCATACCTCCAGAAAACGAAAATCTTGGAGAAGAGTTTTCGGCCGAAAAAATTCCGGTTGGTTGGCCTTGGCGTCTGCTTTTGATTTCTTTTGTTCTTCTGGGATTGTCAATTTTAACTTATGCCGGCCTGACTTACGGCTACCAGCCTTATTTAAAAACCAGCTTAAATAAAGTTGACAATCAAATTAACGATTTAGCCAATCAAGTGAATGTTGAAGACCAGGAAAAACTTTTGACCTTTTATTCTCAAGTTATAAATCTTAAAGACATTTTGGACCGCCGCGTCTTTAGTTCAAAGATTTTTCCATTTTTAGAAAAAAATACCGACCCGAGCATTTATTTCACTTCGGCTGATTTTTCAGCGGTTAATAAAAATTTAAAATTAAAAGGAATGACTTCAAGCTTTGGAAATCTAATGCAAGAGTTAACTATTTTAAAGCAAGCTCCGGAAGCGGCAAACGTTTTGCTTGACGACACTAATGTGGAAAAAAACAAAGTGGGTTTCAGCTTAACCGTCGTTTTTAAACCGGATTTTTTTAATCAAATAAATCAATGAGGTCTTCAACAAAAAGAATTTTAAGTATTGGTTTGGCGGCTCTTGTTTTTGCTATTACTTTCGGCGTTTACTCGGTTTTAATTCGGCCGGCGGCTGATGAAGTGGGGAAATTAAGAGCCCAAATAACAACCAAGCAAACGATGTTAAATGGCGAAAAGCGGGTGGTTGGTCAAATCCAGGGTTTTATTGACCAAATTAATAATTTGGGAGAATTGCAAAACACTTTAGCTTTGGCAATTCCCAACGGCAAGGAAACTTTTCAGGCTTTAAATCAATATCAAGCCGTTGCCAATTCGGTTAATTTAGAAATGCTTTCCATTAAAATTCGGGAGCAGGGACTTCAGCCGGCCATTCAACCAATGGCTAAAAGACTTGGCACCTTGCAGTTTAATTTAAGTTTGAAAGGAACTTACGGGTCAATAAAAAGTTTTCTGCAAACTTTGGAAAGCAATATCCGGGTTTCCAATCTGGAGACATTTGAGCTGAAGCCAATCAGTGTCGGCTCTGACCAAGATTTATATTATTTGGATTTAGTGGTCGATTCTTATTATCAAACTGATTAAATATGGCTATTTTTGTGGGCGAAGAAAGAGGAAAAATGTTTTGGCTGCCAATAGTTTTGACTGTCGGCGTGGTTATCTTAATTTTTGTCGGCGCTTATTATTTATTTTTCAAACAGCCTCAACTTTTGGATTTGACGGCGCCGACTCAAGTTCAAAAATTAACCACTATTTCCAAAATTAATTACGACCCTTCAACAGTCATAAACTCCCCGGCTTTTAGAATGTTGACCCAATATAATCAACTGCCTTCGGCTTCAACCGCGGGCCGACCCAATCCTTTTTTGCCTTCTTTTATTCAAATTTTACCTCCTTCTCATTAAATTTTTATGACTGACCAAGAATTAATTCAAGCCGCAGTTAAAAAGGGTTTGTTAACTCAATCAATTGGTTCCCGTCTTCTGGAAGAAGTTGGTTTCTCTCAAAAGCCGGTGGAAGAAGTAGTTTACGCCGCTCATTTAATTAACGAAGAGACTGTGGCGCAATTAAAAAGTGAACTTTTAGGCATTCCTTATAAAAAAATTGACCCTTTTTCCATTAAAGATGAAGTTTTAAAAATTATTTCCAAAGAAACTTCCCAAAATTATAAATTTATTCCTTTGGAAAGAACCAAAGATATGCTGGTGGTGGGGATGCTGCGGCCTGACGATGTTCGGGCTCAAGACACTCTGCGTTTTATTGCTAAACAAAATAAAGTCAGCTTGGGAGTTTATTTGGTTACTCCTTCGGATTTGGCCGCGGTTTGGCGGCGTTACGTTCCTTATCACAGCGAAGTTGAAGCGGCATTAAAGGAAATTGGCAGCCGCGAAGCTGAGGGTCCTCAAGCCATGGTTAAATTGGAAGAAGGGGGGAGAGGAGAAGAGGCGCCAATTATTAAAATTATCGCTTTAACTTTGAAAAATGCGGTTGAGATGGGAGCTTCGGACATTCATATTGAACCTCAGCGAACCAAAGTCAGAATTAGATTTAGGATTGATGGCAAACTTCAAGAAATGAGTCTTCTGCCGCTTTCTTTGGCTCAGCCTCTTGTTTCCCGGGTGAAAGTTTTGGCTCGTTTAAAACTTGATGAAAGCCGAATTCCTCAAGATGGCCGTTTTCGGACTATTCTTTTGGGCCGCGACATTGATTACCGGGTTTCCACTTTTCCCACTCCCAGCGGCGAAAAAGTGGCTATTCGGGTTCTTGACCCGAGCATTGGTTTAAAGGGTTTAAATACTTTAGGCCTGGGAGACTATAATTACCATAAATTGGAACAAGCCCTTAGTCAGCCTTTTGGAATGGTTTTAATCACCGGACCAACCGGTTCGGGAAAAACAACCACTCTTTACGCCATTATGCAAAAATTAAATTCTCCGGAAGTTAATATTCTTTCTTTGGAAGACCCGGTGGAATATTTTATTGACGGCATTAATCAATCTCAAGTGAAACCGGAAATTGGCTATGATTTTGCTTCTGGTTTGCGGCAAATTTTGCGTCAAGACCCGGATATTGTGATGGTCGGCGAAATTAGAGACTCTGAGACCGCTTCTCTGGCAGTCAATGCGGCCTTGACCGGCCACATTTTGCTTTCCACTTTGCACACCAATAATTCTTTGGGTGTTATCCCCCGTTTAATTGATTTGGGGGTACCTCCCTTTCTTTTGCCTTCGGCTTTAAGTTTAATATTTGCTCAGCGTTTAGTTTTAAGACTTTGTCCTCATTGCAAAAAGGAAGAAGAAGCCAGCCCCCTGGTTCAAAAAATTATTGAAGAATCTTTAAAAACTTTGCCTTCTTCTTTAAAAGCTTCAATTAGTTTTAAGCCGCCTTATAAAATTTACCATCCCCAACCCGATTCTAATTGCAAGATTTGCCAAGGCAAGGGGACGGCCGGTCGGGTGGCTTTGTTTGAAATTTTTCAAATGACCAGGGAATTGGGGGATTTAATCGGCAAGGGATTTACCGAGGGGCAGCTTTGGGATGAAGCCCGGCGGCAAGAAATGGTTACTCTTCGCCAAGACGGGATTTTGAAAGCTTTAAGCGGAGATGTTCTTATGGAAGAAGTTTTAAGGGAGACGGCCAGCGGCGGGATATAGCAAAATTTTAAAAAATAAGTTAAATTAAATTTATGATGGACTATAAGCAAAAACTTAATGATTTGATGTTGACCGCGGCAAAACAAAATGCTTCGGATTTGCATTTGGCCGTTGGTCGCCGGCCGATTATTCGCTTGGACGGAGTTTTAATTCCTTTAGTCAAAGAACTGATTTTAACCAAGGAAGACGCCGAAGGGTTAGTCTTCGCTTTTTTAACCGACGAACAAAAGCAAAATTTTTTAAAATTGAAACAATTGGATTTCTCTTACAATTTTGAAGACAAGGTTCGTTTTCGGGTTAATGTTTATATGCAGCGCGGTTTTATGGCGGTGGCGATGAGATTAATTCCCGCTCAAATTAAAACTATTGAAGAATTGAAGTTGCCGCCGATTCTTCACGATTTTGCCAGACTTCAGCAAGGTTTTATTTTGGTTGTCGGACCGGCTGGTCACGGTAAATCAACCACCTTGGCGGCTATTTTAGATGAAATAAATCACAAGCGGACCGAGCACATTATTACTGTTGAAGACCCGATAGAATACATTTTTTCTCAAGACCGCTGCGTGATTTCTCAAAGAGAAGTCGGCCGGGATACACTTTCGTTCCATAGCGCTTTACGGTCAATTTTGCGTCAGGACCCGGATGTCATAATGATTGGAGAAATTCGCGACCCTGAAACAATGGCGACGGCGATGACTGCGGCGGAAACCGGCCATTTGGTTTTTTCCACCCTTCATACCAATTCCGCGGCCCAAACCATTGATAGAATTATTGATAGCTTCCCGCCCAACCAGCAAGGCCAAATTGTTTCTCAATTAGCTTCAACTTTAGTGGCAATTGTTTCGGAAAGATTGATACCCCGGCTCGGCGGAGGCCGGGTGCCGGCAACGGAAATTATGTTGGTTAATGCCGCCGTCCGCAATTTAATCCGCGAGCGCAAGGTTTATCAAATTGACTTAGTTATTGAAACCAGTGTTCAAGAAGGGATGCTTTCTTTAAATCGTTCTTTAGTCAGCTTAATTAAACAAAAAGAAGTTTCTTTGGAGCAAGCCGAGGGTCTTTCTTTGAATCCTTCCGAATTAAGAATTCTTTTACAGAAAAGTTAATTCTTTTAAATGAAATATTTTTATAAAGCCAGAACTAAAGAAGGGGAAATTCAAGTTGGCGATGTTGAAGCGGCCAACAAAGAAATGGCCTTAAGTATTTTATTAAGTCACGGACTTTTTGTTTTGAGTTTGGAATTGACGGAAAGACCGCATTTTTATAGCCGAATTTTAAATTTTTTTAAAAGAGTAAAAGTGACCGACTTGATGATTTTTACCCGCCAGTTTTCTACTTTGCTGGGCGCTCAAGTTTCTTTAGGCGATTCTTTAAAAAATCTTTTTGAGCAAACGACCAACCCGGTTTTGAAAGAAATAGTTTCTGATATTGCTTCTGATATTGAATCCGGTCTTTCTCTTTCTCAAGCCCTGGAGCGTCATCCAAAGGTTTTTTCCGATTTTTTTGTGAATATGGTTAAATCCGCCGAAGTATCCGGCCGGTTGGCGGAAACCTTGGAATTTTTAGCCGATTATTTAGAAAAACAAGTTCTCTTAACTTCCAAGGTTCGGAATGCCTTAATTTATCCGGCTTTTATTGTTGGTTTGTTTTTTGTGGTTTTACTGATTATGAGTGTTGTTGTTTTTCCTCAATTAAAGCCGGTTTTTGAAGAAGCCGGAGTGGCTCTTCCTTTTTTCACTCGGCTTTTATTAGGCATCGGCAGCTTTTTGGTTAATTGGTGGTTTTTGGTTTTTATCATTTTTATTGTTTTTGTCGTGATAATTTTTGATTATTTCCAGACCCAAGAAGGGAAAGCGGTTTTGGATGAATTAAAATTGCGTTTGCCGCTCTTTGGTTCGCTTTTTCAAAAAATTTATGTTGTTCGCTTTGCTGATTCAGTTCGGGTTTTAATTCAAGGGGGCTTGACTCTTCCCCAAGCCGTAGAAATTTCTTCTCATACAATCGGTAGCCTTCTTTATCAAGAACTTTTGCATGAAGCGGCCGAAGGTTTGAAAAAGGGTCAGCAGCTTTCTCAAATTTTGGCTCAAATGCCCCGTTTCCCTCTTTTAGTTTCCCAACTTGTTGCTATTGGCGAATCAACCGGCCGCTTGGATGCTTTACTTGGCCGCATCAGTAATTTTTATACCCGCGAAGTTGAAGCCGTGGTTAATAATTTGGTAGAATTAATACAGCCCATCTTAATGGTGGTGATTGGTTTAGCAATTGGTCTTCTTTTTGCCTCCATTCTTTTGCCTTTATACAGCTTAATCAATTCCGTTTAAAAATGTGGTATAATTTATAAAGAAAAGGTCGTTTAAAAACTTAAAAATAAAAAAATGAAAAATAAAGGTTTTACTCTTATTGAAATGCTGATTGTCATAGCTATTATTGGTATTTTATCTTCAGTGATTTTAGTCGGCCTTGGTTCGGCCCGAGCTAAAGCCAGAGATAGCCGCCGGATTTCTGATATTCGTCAAATTCAAAATGGTCTGGAAATTTATTATAGCAAAACCCAAGTTTATGTAAGTGGGGATAGCACCGCTCTTTATGCGCCAACACCAGACCTGCCAGCCCTGCCTTACGACCCTCAAGGTACCGCAGTAAAATATTTATATCTCGGCGCTGCTCAATCTTACCAATTAGGAGCTTGCTTGGAACAGGGTTTGCCGGCCGGCATTACCTCGGCTACTTGCAGTAGTCTTTCCTGCACCGCCGGCACTCTTTATTGTGTCACTGCTCCCTAAAAGTTTAAAGTTTAAGAAAACCAGAGGTGAATTATCTGATTTATTTTTTTCTTTTTCTTTTGGGATTAAGCGCCGGCAGTTTTTTGAATGTTGTTTTGTTCCGTTATCAGCCCGGCGCTTCTCTTTTTGATTTGAAAAAAATAGGCGGCCGCTCCCGCTGCCCTCATTGCGGGCAAATTCTTTCTTGGCGGGAGCTGATTCCGCTTTTTAGTTTTTTTTGGCAAAAAGGGAAGTGTCGTCATTGTCAACAAAAAATCAGCTGGCAATACCCGCTGGTAGAATTTTTAAACGGCTTTATTTTCTTAGCCGTTCCAATTTATTTAAGCTTCCTTTATAAAATTCAAGGTTGGCAATTTTTTTTGAGCGAGAATCGCTGGTTTTACGGTTTAATTTTAATTTGGCTCTTGATTTTTTTAATTTGGATTTTAATAGCTTTTATTGACAAGCGTTATTATTTAATTCCGCCGGAATTAAATTGGGGAATTTTTATCCTGGGTTCAATTATTGTTTTGATTCAATTTTTTCATCAGTTGCCATTTCCTTTTCAATTTTCTTTTCTTCGTCATTACGCTTTGGTTTTTAACTTCACTTCAAATATATTTTTTATCCATTTAATAGGAGCTTTAATAGGCGGTTTATTTTTTGGTTTGATTTATCTTTTAAGCCAAGCCCGGGCAATGGGTTTTGGAGATGTGAAGCTGGCTTTTGTCAGCGGTTGGCTTTTCGGCTGGCCGGATTTTGGTTTAGCCTTGGTTTTGTCTTTTATCATCGGCGGAGTTTGGAGCTTAATTTTAATTTTTTTAAAGAAAAAATCTTTCAAAGATAAACTGCCGTTTGCCCCCTTTTTAATTCTGGGGATGCTTTTAACTTTCTTTTTGGGCTATCAAATTCTCGGTTTTTATTTCAACTTATTGAGCGTTTGATTTAGTCACGTTTCCAGCGATCGCAGAATAGATGATTTATTAGTCACGTTTATGGCGGTCGCAGAATAGATGACTAAAATTCTCTTCTGGATGTGAAAACAGCAAGGCTTGTTTCTGAAAATAAATTTCCTCTGGCTTTAGAGCCGGCAATAAATTATAATAAAAAAGATGAGCGGTTACACTTTAATTGAAATGCTGGTGGTGGTTGGCATTTTGGCGCTTTTGACTTCCATTACTGTTCTTTATGGCCGAACTGGCGAAGAACAAGTGGCTCTTTTCCGTAGCCAAGCAGAAATTATCGGCGTTTTGAACAGAGCCAAAACATTAAGCCTTCAAATATATTTTAGCAGCAGTACAGTTGAAAAGGTTTGCGGTTATGGCGTTCATTTTGATACCAATAACACTTTTTTTCTTTTCAAAGATTTAGTTAATTTTCCCGCTGATTGTTCAACCGCCAATCATCAATATGACAATAATGAGCAAATGGAATCGCCGCGCTCTTTATCAAAAAATTTACAATTTGGTAACGAGACTTCGGTGACCGATGTTGATTTTGTTCCGCCTGACCCAAAAACTTATTTGAACTCCTCATCGTCGTTTCCAACAGCAACTATTTCTATTCAAAGTAAAACCACAACCGCAAAGGTTTATGTAAAAATTAATCAGGGCGGTCAAATCACCAGCCAATAAATTAATGAAGAAAAATAAAAAAAATAATCAAGGTCAGTTAATTATTGAAAGTTCTATCGCCTTAACCATTTTAATCATTGGATTTTTGGCAATTGTCACTCTTTTAACTCATTCTTTAGCCGCTAATCAAAACAGCGTTAACCGTTTAATTGCCGCTCATTTGGCTGAAGAAGGAATTGAGGTGGTTAAAAATATTATTGACACCAATTCTGCTGAAAATAGGGCTTGGAATGAAGGATTGACCACGGGTAAACATGAAGTCGCTTATAATTCAAATTCTTTAGAATCCTATCAAGGTAGATTTTTATATCTTAATAAAAATTCTGGTTTTTACAATTATAATCCAGCCGGCGTGCGCACTACTTTTACAAGAACAATTGAGATTTTTAACATTAGCTCCGATGAAATCAAGGTTAAAGCCACGGTCACCTGGACGACTCGGAATTTGGCGAGCACTATTAGTGTTGAAGACCATTTTTTTAATTGGCGTAAACCATAAAAATATGAAGATTTTTAAATTTAATTTTTCTGGGAAAAACGGTTATACCCTCGTTGAATTGATGGTCGCGGCAACTCTTTTTATCGTCTTTTTTTCCATTGCTACGGCTGGTTTTATCAGAGCCATCCGCACCCAGCGGGGATTAAACAGCGTGATTAATTTAACCAGCAATGCCGGCCTGACTCTGGAGCAAATGGCCAGAGAAATAAGAACCGGTTATCACTTTACCGTTGGTCAAGATTCTAAAATAGCCTTCATCAATTATAATAAGCTGCCGGTTGTTTATCGTTTAAACAATAACGCCATTGAAAGAAGCGAGGACAATGGCACGACTTTTTATCCTTTAACCTCTACTGATGTCAAAATAGAGAAATTGATTTTTAAAGTTTCTCAAACCCTTTCCTCTAAGGATCCCTGGCGGATTTCCATTTTCATTCAGGCAAAAAGTTTAGTGACCGGCACTTCTCTTCAATCGCCGATATTTTTCCAAACAACGATTAGCGCCAGAACTTTGCCTGGTGAAGCGCCAAGCTAAAAAAATGATGAAAAATAAAAAATCAAAAAAAAATAAAGGTCAGGTAATGATTTTGGCAATTATTATGGTCAGCGGCGCGATTTTAACCACTTCTTCTATTTTGGGACTTTTAATGGTCTATCAATTAAGAGGAGCCAATGACGCGGTCAGTTCAGTAAAAGCTATTTTTGCCGCGGATACCGGGATTGAATGGGAAAGTTATAAATTATTTGTCAACAATATTAGCAAGCCGACTTTAGAACCAGGAACCACTTTTACTACCACAATTAGGGAAACTACCAGTACCTATATCATTGATTCCACGGGCGTATCCGGTCGAAGTTTTAGAGCCCTTCAAACCGTCTTTTACTTTCTTTAATATTTTTTATGGATAAAAAAAAAGCCAAAGAAAGAATAGAAAAATTAAAAGAAGAGATAAACAAATACCGCTACGCCTATCATGTTTTAAACAAGTCTTTAATTTCGGACGCGGCTTTGGATTCTTTAAAAAAAGAACTTTTTGATTTGGAGAATCAATTCCCTGAATTTATTACTTCGGATTCTCCCACCCAAAGAGTCGGCAGTAAGCCTCTGAAAGAATTTAAAAAGGTCACTCATGAAGAACCGATGCTTTCTTTTAATGACGCCTTTTCTGAAGAAGACATGAAAGCTTGGCTGGAAAGATTGGAAAATTATCTAAAGACGCAGATTCCCGCAGACAGTACGCAGACCACTGCAGAAAATAGTCAGCGTAAGTCAGCGTCAAGTCCGCGTCAGTCCGCGTTTTATTGTGAATTAAAAATTGACGGTTTAGCCATTGAACTGGTTTATGAGAATGATATTTTTGTTCAGGGTTCAACCCGGGGCGACGGTTTAATCGGTGAGGATGTGACCCAAAATTTAAAAACCATTGAAGCCATTCCCTTAAAGCTTTTAAAAAAAGAAGAGGTCATTAAAAATTTAAAAAATTTAAAGTTAGTTTCAACGGCTGAATTTTTAGAAAAGCATTGGCCTAAACGTTTGGTAGTGCGGGGAGAAGTCTTTTTAACCAAAAAAGAATTTCAAAGAATCAATCAAGAACAAATAAAAGCCGGTTTAAAACTTTATGCCAATCCGCGCAACATTGCCGCCGGTTCAATTCGTCAGTTAGACCCGAAAATTACAGCCAGCCGGCGTTTGGATTCCTTCCAATATGAAATTGTTACCAACCTTCATTTAAAAACTCACGAAGAAAAACATTTACTCCTCAAAGCTTTTGGCTTTAAAACCAACCCTCATAATCAAGCACTTAATTCTTTGGAAGAAGTTTTTGATTTTCGCAATCAGCAGGTCAAAAGGAGGGAAGAGTTGAGTTATGAAATTGATGGCATTGTCGTGATTGTTAATGACAATGAAATTTTTCAAAAAGGAGGAGTGGTCGGTAAAGCCCCCCGGGCGGCCATTGCTTATAAATTTTCTCCTCGGGAAGCGACAACGCAAGTTTTGGATATTAAAGTTCAAGTTGGTCGGACCGGCACTTTAACGCCGGTAGCGGTTTTAAAACCCGTGGAGGTTGGCGGCGTTAAAATTACTCATGCCACCTTGCATAATTGGGACCAGATAAAGAGATTGGGGTTGAAAATCGGCGACACGGTCATTGTCAGCCGGGCCGGCGATGTGATTCCTCAAATCAGTCAGGTTTTAAAAGATTTGAGAACCGGCAGAGAAAAAGAGTTTAAGATGCCCCAAAATTGTCCCATTGACAACAGTAAAGTTGTTCGGGAAGGAGCCTTGTTTCGCTGCTCTAATCCTAAATGTGGAGCTCGTCATCGGGAATTTTTAAAGCACTTTGTTTCTAAGACCGCTTTTGATATTAGAGGTTTGGGGGGTAAAATCATTGACCGTTTTTTGGATGAGGGGTTAATTTCCGATGCCGCCGATATTTTTGCTTTGAAAGAAGGGGACATAGCGGTTTTAGAAAGATTTGGCGAAAAATCCAGCCAAAATATTGTTAAAGAAATCAAAACTCGTCAAAAAACAAGTTTGAGCCGCTTTATTTACAGTTTGGGCATTTTGCATGTTGGCGAAGAAACAGCTTTGCTTTTGGCCCGTCAATTTTCTCAGAATAATTCCCAAAAAATAATTAAACCGTCAGAAGTAGGGAGATTTTTTCAAAATTATTCTTTGGAAAAATTTCAAGAAATTTCCGATATTGGTCCAAAGGTCAGCCAAAGTATTTTTGACTGGTTTAAAAGCGAAAAAAATATTAATTTTTTGGAAAAATTGGAGAAAGTTGGCGTGGAGATAGCAACCGAAAAGCCAAAAGCTCAAAGCTCAAAGCTGAAGGGATTTACCTTCGTCCTCACCGGTACGCTCAAAACGATGAGCCGCGAGGAGGCGAAGGAAAGAATCCGTACGCTGGGCGGGGAGATATTAGAGAGTGTATCCAAGAAAACGAGCTTTGTGGTGGTTGGGGAAGAACCAGGTTCAAAATATGGAAAAGCGAAGCAGTTAGGCATTAAAATAATTAACGAAAGAAAATTCCTGGAAATGATAGAAATTTAAATTAAAACTTGCCTATAGCCTTTAAAAAGATTAGGATTTTAAAGATGGCTTTTAAAATTACGGAGAAAGAATTAAAACATTTAGCTGAACTAGCCAGAATAGAAATTAAATCCTCTGAAAAAGAAAAATTAGCTAAGGATTTGGGAAAAATCATTGGCTATTTTGAAGAGCTGAAAAGCTTAAATACCAAAAACGTTCTTCCCATGAGCGGCGGAACTTTTTTGGAAAACATTTTTCAAGAAAAAGACTTTAGCCAAAAACGTTTAAGCGGCGAAAAGAGCGCCGAAGCTTTTCCAGAAAGGCAAGATAATTTTCTTAAAACCCCGCCGGTATTTGAATAAATCAACTAATTACGAATCTAATATGAATATACGAATTTGTATATATATTAGTACGAAATTAGTAATTAACTGATAAAATTTAAATTTTTATGCACTTACACGATTTGACAATTAAAAAATTTCATGAAGGATTGCTGAATAAAGAATTCTCCGTTTTGGAGATTGTGCAATCATTTTTCAAATGTATCAAAGATAAAGATGAAGAAATCGGCGCTTATCTGACTTTAAACGAGGAGGAAGCAATTAAAGCTGCTGAAAAAGTTGATTTAGCCATTGCTAAAAACGAAGAAATTGATATTTTAGCTGGCGTGCCCTTGGCAATTAAAGACAATATTTTAATTGAAAATCTGCCGGCAACCGCCGCCTCAAAGATTTTAAAAAATTATATTGCTTCCTACGATGCCACGGTTATCAAAAAATTAAAAAAAGCTGGTTCGGTTTTCTTGGGTAAAACCAATTTGGACGAATTTGCCATGGGTTCTTCCAATGAAAATTCGGCTTTTAAAATTGTTCATAATCCTTACGATTTGAAACGAGTGCCCGGCGGCTCTTCCGGCGGCTCGGCGGCAGCCGTGGCTTCCCATATGGCAATAGCGGCCTTAGGTTCAGATACCGGCGGCTCCATTCGTCAGCCAGCTCATTTTTGCGGAGTGGTGGGTTTAAAGCCGACTTACGGAGCAGTTTCCCGTTTTGGATTAATGGCGATGGCTTCCAGTTTGGACCAAATCGGCCCAATTACCAAGACCGCGGAAGACGCCGCTTTACTCTTTAATCAAATTAAAGGAATTGACCCTTTTGATGCCACCAGCGCCAAATTTGATTATGCCGGCGATTTATTAAATCCCGACTTGGCAAAAATAAAAAAATTAAAAATCGGTCTTCCTAAAGAATATTTTGAAAAAGGTCTTGATAAAAATGTTTCCCAAGGAATGGAGGAGGCAATTAAACGGTTAAAAACCTTGGGTTTGAAATTTAAAAATATCAGTTTACCTCACACGTCTTATGCCCTTTCTTGCTATTACATTATTATGCCGGCGGAAGTGAGCACTAATTTGGCCCGTTTTGAAGGCATCCGCTATTCGCGGATAAATGCTGATAGGATACGGACAAATGCTGACAATATCAGCGTAAATCAGCGTAGTTATCAGCGCAAATCAGCGTTGTCGGAAATTTATTTCCGACAGCGCGGTCAAGGATTCGGTCAAGAGGCAAAACGCCGGATTATTTTGGGGACCTTCGTTTTATCGGCCGGTTATTACGATGCTTATTATAGTCAAGCCCAAAAAGTTAGAAGATTGGTTAAGGAGGATTTTGATAGGGCTTTTGATTCGTCAGCCGGCGGAGTGGACGTGATTTTAACGCCTGTTGCCCCAACCTCAGCTTTCAAAATTAATGAGAAAACCAGTGACCCTTTGGCAATGTATCTTTCCGATATTTTGACTATCCCGGTAAACTTGGCTGGTTTGCCGGCAATTTCCCTGCCCGTTAAAAAATATTGTTTAGGAGGCAAAGAATTGCCAGTCGGTTTTCAACTCATTGGCAAACATTTTCAGGAAGCGGATATTTTAGGAATTGGTCAGTATTATGAAAGGATAGAGGATTGATTGAGACTGTGTCGGATGGGCGGCGGCACCAGTGTTAGCGACACCAGCGGCTTTTTCCATTTTAGCTAATTTTGTTGCGCAGTCGACCGGACTTGAACCGGCAACCCCCGCCGTGACAGGGCGGTGCTCTAACCAATTGAGCTACGACTGCTCACTTTTAAAAATAGCAGAAAATTAAACTTTCAGCAATGAAAATTTCTGTAATTTTGTACAATCTTAGAAGTCTTTATAATGTTGGTTCAATTTTTAGAACCGCTGACGCGGCCGGCGTTGAAAAAATTTATTTGGCCGGCTTCACGCCCGCTCCGCTTGATGTTTTTAAAAAACCGCGGCCGCGAATGCTTAAAGTTTCCTTAGGGGCCGAAAAAAGCGTTCCCTGGAAAAAAATTTCTCAAAGTTCAACGGTTAAATTGCTTAAGGACTTAAAAACAAAGGGCTATAAAATTTTGGCTATTGAGCAAAACAAAAAATCTCTGCCTTATTACAAAATCCATAAAATTAAGGATTTTAAAAAAATAGCTTTGGTAATGGGAAATGAAATTAAAGGATTGCCTTCCTCAGTTTTAGTTCAAGCAGATAAAATTTTGGAAATCCCTATGCTAGGCAGAAAAGAATCCTTAAATGTAAGCATTGCTTTTGCCATTGTTGTTTATCGTCTTTTGTTTAATTAAAGGCGTTTTATAACTATCAGCGGTTTACATTTTTCTGTCACTTTGTTTAAAGTCTGTTCTTCTACCTCGCCCACTTCCTTTACCGGATTTTCTTGCACTCGGCGGGAAGCGGCGTGAATAGTTTTGTTGTCGCCGATATAAAGAATAACGTGGCCAATCCCTTGAGGAAATTTTGAATTGTAAAAACCTCTCTCACCATGAAAAAAAAGAAGGTCGCCCGGTTCTAAATCTTCCAACCGCACTTCTTCTCCATGCTCGGCTTGCAGGATTGTGCTTCGCGGAAGAATAATGCCGATTTGTTTAAAAATATATTGAATAAAAGAAGAACAGTCAAAAAATTCCGGCGCTTCTTCGGGCGTTGCCCCATATTTATAAGGTTTGCCGATTAGACTTTTAGCTAAGGTAATGAGTTTAGATTTTTGTTCCTTGGTCATTTTAACATTGGGTATTTATCCAACTCTGTTTGTACCTATTTTATCAAAAATTTTTGAAAAAGAAAAATGATTGTACTGGGTGGGTACATCGGTAGTCAATTAGTCATTTTGATACAATTGACTTAAAGCAATCTTTTTAGCTCCTCACCAGCAATTTCAGCGTCTCGGAGAATGCTCTTCAATACTTTAGGATGAAGAATCTTACCAGAATGGTACGGCACGGTTACTCGTCTGCCGTGAGAATTTTTATAAATTTTATGACTACCACTTTGTCGAACCAAAATAAAACCCGCCTTTTCCAGGACGGTGATAATTTTCTTAGCAGTAATTCGCGGCAACTCCTTGGTCATAATAGAATTAGACAGCCACCTCAACAGTAGATAAACTTACAAATCTTTCCTCTGGTAATTCTTCTCTGTTTTGTATCCTGTCTTCCAAATGAAGTTTGATGGCATCTTTAATATTCGCCAATGCCTCTTCGTAAGTATCGCCCTGACTATAACAGCCCTGCAATTCTGGACAAAACACAAAATATCCATCTTTGTCTTGCTCAATAATAATTGAAAAGTGATAATTTCTCATAATGTTTAAATAATAACAAAGCTGATTAGAAAAGTCAAATTTTTGTATAAATCCACAACATATTGGAAAATCCAAAGATGTTAATGATTTTTTAAGGTTTCAAGAACCTTGAAATAGATAATATTTTCTGTTGGCTTTGATGTGACGGTGGCAGGGATCGAACCTGCGGCCTAGGGTTTATGAATCCCTCGCTCTACCACTGAGCTACACCGTCATAATTAGTGTGGGGGTGAAAATCTTTTGTTCTATCATTGAACTACGCTAGCATTATTATGGGGATTATTTCAATTTTATTTTTTATTTTTAAGGGCGTCAACTCTTTAATAATTTGCTATTTTTAATTTTTTAAATTATGTTAAAATAATAAAAATCGCGGGGAGGAGTAACGGTTGCTCGCGAGGCCCATAACCTCGAGGTAGTGGGTTCAATTCCCACCCCCGCAACCAAAATGAATTTGGAACAAATAAAACAATCGGCTTTTAAAGAGATTGAGGAATCCCGGGATTTGAAATCGCTGGAAGGTTTGAGAATCAAGTATTTGGGGCGGAAAAGTCAGTTAGTTGAAATTTTGCATTCTTTAAAAGATGTTCCTTTAAACCAGCGCCAAAAAATAGGTCCGGTCGCCAATGTTTTAAAAAAAGAATTGGATGAATTAATTAAAAATAGAAAGGCCGAATTAAGAGAAGATGAAGGTTCAAAGAAAATTGATCTCAGCCGGCCGGCCCAAAAAATTAGCCGCGGCCATTTTCACCCTTTAACAATTGCCGAAGAGAAAATCTGCCGGATTTTTTTAACGATGAATTTTTCGGTTGTGGAAGGACCGGAAATAGAAAATGAGTTTTATAATTTTGACGCTTTAAATATTCCGCCCAATCATCCGGCTCGGGATTTGTGGAATACCCTCTGGCTCAAGACGCGGACAGACGCAGACAAGACGCAGATAGACGCGGACAAAACGCGGACAAAGGCAGATAGTGTCCGCGAGAATCTGGGTAGGAATCAGCGTCAATCAGCGCTATTACTTCGGACCCATACTTCGCCAATGCAAATCCGTTATATGGAAACCCATCAGCCGCCCTTCCAAATTATTGTGCCTGGCCGGGTTTTTCGTTACGAAGCCACTGACGCTTCTCACGAAATTAATTTTTACCAAGTGGAAGGTTTGATGGTTGGTTCTCGGGTGAGTTTGGCTAATTTTAAATTTATCATTGAGACCTTTTTAAAAAAATTTTTCGGTCCCAATATTAAATTTCGTTTTCGGCCAAGTTATTTTCCTTTTGTTGAGCCGGGCTTGGAAGTGGATGTCTGGTTTAAAGATAAATGGTTGGAAGTAATGGGCGCGGGGATGGTAGCCAGAAAAGTTTTTGACGCCGTTCGTTACAATCCCGACCAAGTCCAAGGTTTTGCTTTTGGCCTGGGGTTAGATCGCCTCGTCAAGATAAAGTATAACCTTCCGGATATCAGATTGCTTTATTCGGGCGATTTAAGATTCATCAAGCAGTTTTAAAACATGAAGTTTTCCTATTCTTTGATTAAAAAGTTCGTTCCGGAAATAAAAAGTAAACAACAATTGGTTGAGGCTTTAACTTTGCATTCTTTTGAAGCTGAAGAGGGCCCGGCCGATACTTTTGAGGTTAATATCCCCCCCAATCGTTTTTCTGATGCCGCTTCCCACTGGGGAATTGCGAAAGAAGCAGCCGCTGTCCTGAGTTTATCTTTGAAATTTTCAATTTCTGACTTTCAATCTTCAAGAGCAAGAAATTCCAAAAGGCCTAAGAATTTTAAGGTTTCAGTTGAAGATAAAAATTCTTGCCCCCGCTACACTGCTCAATATTTTGAAAATATTAAAGTCAAACCCTCGCCTTCTTGGATGCAAAAGATTTTGAAAGATTGCGGTCTCCGGCCAATCAATAATGTCGTGGATATTATGAATTATGTTATGCTTGAAATTGGCCAGCCGCTTCACGCTTTTGACTATGATAGACTCTCGAATCCATCTCGAATGATATCTAATGAATCTCAAATACATTTGAACAACATTCAAGATAATTCAATAAAAATTAAAAAGATTATTGTTAGACGAGCGAAAAAAGGAGAGAAAATTACTACTTTAGAGGATAAAACTTATGAATTAAATGAAGATGTTTTAGTCATTGTGGATGGATTCGAGAAAAATTTGAGAGAAAAATTCGCGAAGGATTCGAGAAATGTTTTAGCTATTGCCGGACTTAAGGGCGGAAAAGGCCCGGAAGTAAGCAATAAAACAAGCCGGATTATTGTGGAGTCAGCAAATTTTGAGCCGGCTTCAATTTATAAAACTTCCAAAGCCTTGAATCTCATAACCGATGCTTCGTTAAGATTTTCTCACGGCCTTAGTCCGGCTTTGGCCATTATCGGCTTAAACCGGGCGGCCGCTTTATTAGAAGAAATTGCCGGCGTCAAAAGAGGAGAACAGTTTGATTCTTTAATTAAACCCCTGCCGGCAAAAATTCTTAAATTTAACATTTTTGAATTCAACCGTTTTATCGGTTTGGATTTGAATGAAAGAAAAGCCGAAAAATTTTTGCATCGTTTGGGTTTTAAACGCTTAAAAGGGTCGGAATGGCAAATTCCCGCTTGGCGTTTGGATATAGAAAATCATCAAGATTTAGCCGAGGAAGTAATTCGGCTTTTCGGCTACAACCAGTTAAAATCAACGCCGCCTTTAATTTATTTATCGCCTTCGGGTTTTGAAGATTTAATTGTTTTAAGAGACAAAATTAAAAAAACTTTGGTCGGGTTGGGATTAGATGAAATTTATAATTATTCCTTTATTTCGGAAAAAGATTTGAATTTGGGTCATTCTTGGGGAAAAGAGGTCTTAGAATTGGAAAATCCTTTAAGTAGCCAGTTTAAATATCTTCGGCCGTCCTTGGCGGCCGGCCTTTTAAAAAATATTGAAGAGAACTTCCGCTTTTTTGAAGAAATAAAAATTTTTGAAATTGGGAAGATATTTTTTAAAATTGATAAAAATATCAATGAGAAAAATGCCTTGGGGATAGTTTTGTTTTCTAAAATTAAAAACAAAGAACCGTTTTTTGAATTAAAAGGCGTTATTAAAGAATTATTTCGGCAAATTGGTTTAGCCGATTATATAATTACAGAAGCTGACAAATCCGACTGGCTTAGGGATTTTACCAACGGTTATTTAATTCCCCCAACAGTTTTAAAAATTGAAAGTAACGGCAAGATAATCGGCTATTTGGGTAAGGTAAAAAATAAAAATTTAAAAGCCGAAACAGCCCTTGCCGAGCTTATCTTTGACGACCTCTTGCGTTTTGTGGAAGAGGAATACGGCTATGAACCCTTGCCCAAATACCCGGCGGTAATACGCGATATTTCCTTTCTCGTTGATTATTTCCAAAAAATCGGAGAAATTATGCAGTCCATAAAAAATGTCAGCAGTCGCTTGATTGACAATGTTGATTTTGTTGATGAGTTTGATGTTAGAGAAAAAGTCGGCGGTAAAATTAAGGAAGATAAGACAAAAACCAGAAGTTTAACCTTTAGAATTGTTTTTCAGACGCCTAGCCGGACTTTAACCAAAGAGGAAGTGGATAAAGAAATGAAGAAAATTATTTTAATGCTCCGTCAAAAGTTCAAAGCGGAAATCCGTTAGCTAGTTGAAAAATTGAGTCAGGTTGTTATACGGGGGGAAAATTATTCAAAATGTATTTGCGTTTGAAACCGGATGAGTTGTTCTGAGAGAAGGGGATGTTTTTCTAATGCCGGGTCAGAGCGGAGCATTTCTCTCGCCGCTTCGCGGGCGGCTTTTACAAGCTCCGGATTTTGAAGAGCTTTCATAGCTAAGTCCGGCAAACCGGTTTGGGCTTCGCCAAAAAACTCACCCGGTCCGCGAATTTTTAAATCCTTCTCCGCGAGTTCAAAACCGTTTTTGGCTTCCACGATTGATTTTAATCTTTGTTGAGTTGTTTTTGCGGCTGAATCCGTGAAAAGCAAACAATAAGATTGATGTTCGCCTCGGCCCACCCGGCCGCGAAATTGGTAAAGCTGAGCCAAACCAAATCTTTCCGTTCCTTCAATCATCATTATCGTGGCATTAGAAACATCAACGCCAACTTCCACCACCGAAGTTGAAACTAAAATATCAATTCGTTTATTTTTATCCTTCTCCTTCGCCGTTTTAGCAAAAGCGGACATAGTTTTCTCTTTCTCCTTGGGTTTCATTTTTCCGTGAAGCATCGCCACTTTTAAATCGGGAAATATTTTTTTAGATAATTTCTCATATTCGGTTTTTACTGCTTTGGTTTCCCACAACAACATGGACTTTCGCGGACTTAACACGGACTCGTACGGAATTTCCGTTTTGGTCTGCGTATAGTCCGTTTTGGTCTGTGTGGGTTCAATGCGGGGGCAAATAACAAAAGCCTGCCGTCCTTTTTTAATTTGGTCTCTAATAAATTGATAAGCCTTTTCCCGGTTTTCGGGCGCCACAATTTTGGTAATAATCGGTTTGCGATTTTTGGGCAGTTCGGTAATAAGAGATAAATCAAGGTCGCCAAAAATAGTTAAGTTGAGGGTGCGGGGGATAGGGGTGGCGGACATAGACAAGAAATGAGGCAATATCAACGCAGATTCACGCAGACTAGACCCAGATTCACGCAGATTAACATAAGATTTATCATGAATTATTCTTTTAATATTTAGCTCCTTACTGCCAAAGTTAACCAATAAAGCTAATTTATAATCTGAGCCTTTAAGATATGACCATATTTGTTTTTCCTCTATTTTCCCAATAAAGGGCAACGCTTTAATTTCTAAAATAACTTTATTATCAATAATAAAATCCGGCCTATATGTTCCTATATTTTCATTGTTATAATTTATTGAAATAGATTTTTCGGTAGTGAAGTTTATATTTCTCTTTTTAAATTCTATTATTAATGCTTTAGAATAAATATTTTCTTTTAAGCCTAATCCGATTTTATTGGAGACTTCAAAAATCGCTCCTCTAATTTTGTAAGTTAAGTCCTTAAATAGAAAGTTTTCCGTGGTTGTTTGGGTCTTTGTGTAATCTGCGTTTATCTGCGTATTAGTCTGTGTTGATCTGCGAATGAGCGAAGCTCGTTGAGAGACGCCGAAGCGATGTTGTTCATCAACAATTACCAAAGCCAATTTTGGGAAACGGACGGTTTTTTGAATAAGAGCGTGAGTGCCGATAATAATGGCAATTTTTTGAACGCTAATTTTTTTATAAAGCTCGGATTTTTTCATTTCTGTTTCCAAGCCCTTGCCGTAGTAAACTTTCGCCTCGCTGCCTGTTAAAAGAGCCAATCCTTTTTCAAATTTTGGGAAAAACTTAATTAGAGTTTGATAATGCTGACTGGCTAAAATTTCTGTCGGCGCCATAAAAGCTGTTTGGCAGCCGGCTTCTGCCGTTCTTAAAGCGGCAATGGCGGCAATAATGGTTTTTCCTGAACCAACATCTCCTTGCAAAAGGCGGTTCATCGGACGGGGTTTATTTAAGTCCTGAATTATTTCCCAAAGTGATTTTTTTTGGGAAGGCGTTAATTCAAAAGGCAATTGGCCGATTAATTTCTTTAATTCGGGAAGATTAATATCAATGGCCGGCGCTTTTTCTCGGGCTAATTTTAACCGTTGTTTTAAATTGCTTAACTGGAGCAAAAAAAGGTCTTCAAAAGCAAAACGCTTCTTGGCTAATAAGGCCTCGCTTAAATTGTGAGGGAAATGGATGTTTTTAAGGGCTTTGTTGATTTCCGGCAAACATTGTTTTTTTAAAATTTCCAAGGGCAGAACTTCCGGAATTTTTTGCGTTTCTTCCAAAAGCGGTTTTATCAAATAACGCAAGCCTTTGGAAGTTAAACCTTTGGTTTCGGAATAAATCGGGACAATTCTGGCCGTGTGTTTAGTTTCCCAATTTTCATATTTATTGACTAATTCATAAATCGGATTGGATAAATAAGGTTCATCTGAATCAACGACCTTTCCGGAAAAATTAGCTAAGCGGCCGACTTGAAGAATATTTTTAATATACGGCTGGTTAAACCAAACAGCTTTAATTGAACCAGAACTGTCTTTAATGAAAGCTTCCACAATATACAAGCGGCGATGCCAAGCTCGGCGACCGCTGATTTTTTTGATGATGCCTTGAACAGTAGCTTGCTGTTTTGGTATTAAGTCAGCTATTTTATAAATTTGAGAAAAATCTTCATAACGAGTGGGAAAATGCCACAAGAGGTCTTTAACCGTCTCTACTCCCAGTTTTTTTAATTTAGAGACAAATTTCGGGCCGATGCCGAGAATTGAAGAAAGGGGAGTTTTTAGAAAAATCATTGATGCTCAAAAATTTTTTTATTTCTTTCCAAAAATTTCCACATTTTGAAAATATCGCCGGGATTGCCGAAATCCAGCCAATAATCAGAGATTTGTTTTACTTTTACTCTTCTATTTTGAGCCAGAAGATGGATGGCATCGGTGAGCACATATTCTCCATTTAGAGAAGGAGTAATCTTATCAGCCGCTTCAAATATTTCCGGCGTGAATTTATGAAGGCCGGTATTAATAAAATTGGAGACAAAAGTTTTTGGCTTTTCCACCAGTTTTACCAGAAATTCACCATTAGTAATAACAGCACCGTATTTTTCCGGATGGGGATTTTCAATAACGCTAATATAGTGATAATTATCATCAACCCGAAGAAAATTAATGTCTTGAGGAGAATAAAGATTGTCGCCGAAAACCATCAGAAAATTTTCCTGGCCAACAATTTCCTTCACGCATTGGAGAGGAATGGCTGTGCCGTATTTTTCTTTGCCGGCAATGGCAAATTGGTCAACCAACAAAAGAGGGAATTCTTTTTTGTATCGCCGGCGGAATTCTTCCATTGCCCCTTTTTTATAGCCCACTACCAGAATCATTTCTTCAAGGCCGGCTTCCTTGAGGTTGGAGAGAAGATAATAAAGGAAGGGTCGCTCCCGGATATTAATTAAATGTTTCGGCTTGTTAGTAGCTAAATGGAGCATTCGGGTGCCGTAGCCAGCCGCGGCAATGACTACCTTTTTTATCATTTCCGCCATATTTTAACAAATTTCCGGTTTTTTTACCAGCCTTGTCTGTATAAGTCACGTATTCTGCGATCGCTATAAACGTGACTACTAAAGAAAAAGTCACGTATTCTGCGATCGCTAGAAACGTGACTAAAAAGGATTTATCACTTTACAAACTTAGGTAGCCAATATCTATCTGAATCTAGACAGCCTTGAGATTTTATTTTATTTTGTCCGCCCGGCAGGTCACGATTCTGCAACCTTCTGCTTAAGAGTCCGTCAGCTGACGGATCTACCAATTGAGCTTAGATATTTTTTTATAAAATCTCTACCACGACTACTTTTTAATTCTTTTTCTCGTTTTATTGCCTCATCCCTCATTGACAAATTTTCCGTATAGACAATTTCCCATTTCCCATCGCTTTTATTTTTGAAGGTATATGAAGTTCTTTTTGCGGGAAGTAAATTATTATGACGGGCTAATCTTTTTTAAGATTTGAAGTATAGCCGATATAAATACGCTTATTTTTGTTATTCTGAATTACATAAACTGTATACATTTTCGTCCCCCCATCAGGACTCGAACCTGAAACCTTCTCCTTAAGAGGGAGCAGCTCTACCAATTGAGCTATGAGGGGATAATAATTCCATTTCATTCTAAACCATTTCTTTCCACTGTTTAAGAGTCCGTCAGCTGACGGATCTATCAATTGAGCTACGGGCGGCTTATGTTTATATATAACCGATTCCACCCCGTTTGAAAAGCGGCCACTAACCAGAGGCGATGACGGAAAAGAAAATTTGCGAAATTGTTGATAACTTAAAATTTTAATGAAAAAAACAATACCGTTCTTTGAAGCTTTAGCGAAGGAGGATAACAATTTTCCTTTGATACTTTGATACAATCAAGATGGTGAGCTTGCCGAACCACAAGTTTTTCCCTGCCCCGTAGCGTCCTGAGCTTGTCGAAGGACTGCTACTGGGGTTTGGCGGCAGTTTAACCCCGAGCTCTTTCTTTCACTTCTTTAATCATCCAAATTTTTCCCGACCCTGGAATGGGTTTGACTAATTCGATGAGATAAACCTTACTATCGTGAGTTACTTCAACTTCAGCAACTCCTGCGCTGGCAGCTTGAGATATAAGTGTAAAGTTATCACAAGGTATTGTTGCGCCATCGCCGGTTCGCTCACACGGAGTTAAAAATCCGTGAAGACCAACGCCGTCAGCTTCAGCTACGCTTAACGGATCTAATCTCCACGGTTGATGTCCTTCATCTACAGCTTGTTGCAAATCCGCTGTACTAACCCCGCTGAAAACTGGCTCATTATTGTCTAAGCGGGCATACCGATATAAGAGAGTTTTAGAATCGCGCGGATAATCTTTATCAAAGACAGCAAGATAACTGGTTCCTTCCGAACTTATCACTGTGGCAATCTTTGCGAAGTTATTGTTTGAACCGGCCGAACGATAAACTTCGTAGTTCTGCCCTGCTTCTGCCGCAAATGCAGATTTGATGATTACGTTTCTATCTTCATAACTAACTTTCCTGCTAAGCGGAATTTCAACTTTAACAAAGCCGCCCTGATACGCAGTTACTTCGGGTGGTTGAAGCGGAGAGAGCTGGGCAGGAGGGTTGTTTAATCCTTGTTGTGGAGAAACTACAGTTTTTTGCCTAAAGACAAAATAACCGCCAGCTATTATTATGAGAACAATGCCAAGCACAACTAATAAATTCTTTTTATTCATATGGTTTATTATACTAAAGTCATATTAAGAAATTTCCGGCCTTTGACAATTTTCCGCCTGAGGCGGATCTGCCTCAGGCATGACAAGTTTTTCTTTCCCGCCCAAGGCGGATCAGCCTCGGGCTGAGGCGGCAGTAGATTGCCAAACTAGAAGGCGAGAAAACTCCACCACGGTTTTTGGATTGAAACTTTCTCGCCGCTCGTTGCGTCTATCTTGACGGTTGTTTGAACACTGACTGGGATGAAAAACAATAACTTTGCCTCGCGGATGCCCTGCACTGTGTAGACCGGCCGTTGCTCTTCCGTTTTTAGTTCGGTCGTTGCAACAGACGTAATTCCGGCGGAAGTCACCGCAGCGTTCTGTGCCTCGTTTGGCAGAACACTCACCGGCTTCGCGCCTTCTATAGTACCGACGAATAACTTGCCGTTTTCAACGGTAATTTTCTCTGCGGTAACAGCAGTTACCTCGTGGCTTGTAATCCCTATCGTCCCGCTGGTTTGTTTCTGTATGGTTACTGCTTCCAAGGGGCCGCTGGTGGACCCGGTGACTGGAACAACTATCTGCTTTGCCTCAGAAGTGGGACACGTTATTGTTTCCCCCTCTTTGATACAATTTGTTGGAAGTTTTGAAGTTGTTGGTCGTGATGCGCTGATTGCCGTCTCAGTTGCAGTTACTTCAATCTTAATAGGTGCGGATGTGCTCCACTGAACATCTGTCGGCAGTGGAACGGGCACGGGAGTCGGCGTCGTTTGAGGAACGGGTACTGGCTCAGGTGTTGGTTGCGGGACAGTAGGAGGAATTGGTTGCGGGACAGGAATTGGAATAACTTCACAATATAGCACTTTGCCTTGTGAATCGCAGTTGCAACCGATTGGACACTCCACATCTATTGGTGTGGGAATGGGCTGTGGTATCCCCGGTATCGGCACTGGTATTGGGGTGGAAGGTTTAAATTCTACAGGAGTTTGAGCGAAAGAGGAAAATGGGAATGCCACAAACACGACTAGCCAAAGTACAAGAAATTTTAGATATTTTTTAGTATTCATATTGTAATTGTATTATAACAGATTATAACTTTTCGACCTTTATGACAAAAAGTTTTCTTTTCCCAAAATTAAAATGCAGTTCCCTCCTACACTAAAGCTACGGGCGGGCGAGCCGATGGATTCGACAAGTCATTCGACCCTGAGGGTCTCAGACCCGATGGGCTCACCACAAGTATTTTTTTTCAGGCCTGCCCCGTAGTCAACCGCAGGTTGTACTATCGGGGTTCTTTGGCAGTTTTTAAGTTCAGGATTTCGGTTCCCTCCTTCGTCCTGAGCTTGTCGAAGGACTGCTACTGGGTTTGGTGGGATGTAAGAAATTTTTGATAGGAAATTTCAACTTCCCAGCAACGTTGAACGTAATTCGCCTTTGGCGAAAACGTTCTTACGTTGCGGCAAATTCTATATGAAATTAAAGTTAAAGTCCTTGATTCTTAGATTGGCGAGCTCGCTGAATAAGTTCATCACGAAGCTGTTCGGCAACCTCACGCGACAAGCCGAGGAGATGTCCTTCTGCATGAGTGCTAGCCGCACCAAAACCACTGCCACCAGTACTGGCTCCGGCTGTTTGAATTTGCAAATCCGAGAGCCCGAGAATACGAGCCCAAATGCCACGATAGACGTCCACATTTTGAATACGATCATAAGGAATGGATACATACTTTTTGTAGATGACTCCGAGCTCCTTACGAAAACAAGTGTCAGTGAGTTCATAGCGGTAGAAATGGTAAGTAAGTTTTGCCCAAATAAAGGAGAAAATTAATAAAGCGGGAATGATAATCCAAAGCCAATTAAGAAATCCAAAAGATATGTCACCCTTACTACCTCGGAATTCAAAAAGAATAATGGCAGGGTAGGTTAAGAAAAATATTAAAAATAAGAAATAACGAAAAATAAACCTGAAAAAGAATAACCAAACTGATTTCGGGTCTAATTGTTTTATATTATTTGATAATAAAAAGTTTAAGATTCAAGTAGAAAAATCAACCGCTTTTCTTAAATAATTATAGCACAATTGATTAATTTTTTAATTAAAAATTTTTCTTTTCTTCTTTCCGTTAAAACATAGTTCGAGACAATATCCTTATCAGGTTCTTTGGTGTTTTCTCAGGCAAAAACTTTTTGATTTAATCTCCAGCCGAGTTTTGAAAGATAATTTTATTTAACAAAAAAACATTCCTATTTGCCTTTATCCTTTATTATCCATTTCCTTTTATCAATTTCTGCTTGTCTTAAAATCCGAGAAAGGAGATCTGGACTAATATCTTCAGAATGAGGATTAGGGATGGTTAAAATTAAATTTTCTTTAATCATATAAGGATGCTTTCCTGATTGATATGGTCCTTCAAAGCTAAATTCTTTAAGTCGTTTTACCAATTGCCGCCAAGAAACAGGTTTAAGTTTTGGCATGAACTTTATTAAGAGAGAGCTTTTTATAGGGAATTTTGAAGTTAGGAATAGCTAAATTCTTTCTCAATCTTAAAAGGGTCCACCCCTCTAAGGTTTCTAGAAGATTTTTCCGGCACTCCTCTAGGTTCTTCCCAGTGGCCCAAACCCCCTTCAGTTCAGAAATTTCTCCATAGAAAATCTTTCCTTCATCAATTAGTTCGTATTTAGCCCTATTTAGATAAAAATTTAGAAATTCTTGAAACATAATTTATCTCAATTTATTAACTTTAATCTCTAGATTGTGATTTAATATTACCAATTCAAAAATAAAAAGTCAATTTCTACGCATAAGTTATCTAAAATGTAAGTGAAATGGTATTGGTTGGGACATTTAATTTGAATACTATTTTGTTGAACAGGTGGCGTCGGTTTCTTAATCACTGTTAAATATCCTCCTACTCCGGCAAGGACAACAATCAAAATAACAATATTATGTTAATGAATCCTTTTCGGTTTATATGTTTGTTATAGCAAAATTAATAATTAATTTCGACTTTATGATTAAAAAATTTTCTTCCCCCAAAGTGCGAAACCGCCAATTTGTTTTTGTTCCGAAAATTCAATACCAAATGCTCGTCGAGTGACCCGTGGTGAGCAGTGTCGAACCAAGCGAGGCGAACCAAAACTCTTTGACTTTTCCTTTCTGGTGCTCCCGAGAGGATTCGAACCTTTAAATCGAGCTTCCCCGCCTGCGTCCGACTTTATGTCGGACTTCGGCGAGGCGAAGGCCCGCCTGTCTTGCCGTGCGTCCCCGGAGGGATTCGAACCTCCACTAACTGCTTCGAAGGCAGTCGTGATATCTTCACCCCGTTAGATATTGCCCCCTCGGCAGGAATCGAACCCGCATCACTGGTTCCGAAGACCAGCACTTTATCCATTAAGCTACGAGGGGAATATATCTAACGGGGCAAGTTTCACTACGAGGGCATTTCAAAATAAGAATATCCTGATATTTGATTCTAATTCAAATATAAAAAAATAAGAAGGCCATAGCGGCCTTCAAGAAGATTAAAGATTAAAAGAAAATTCGGATAGACAGAAGATGTTTATCCGTGAGGCAAGTTCTGTCATTTTCTTTGATGACGGTGGCGAGTTTTTTAAGGACTTCCCTAACTTGGTCACCGTTGTTTCTGGCGCTTCTGGCAATGATATCATCAAGGGTATCAACCAGAACTGCCTTAAACAACTCATTTTCTTCAGCAAGAAGATCAGCCGCATCTTTTTCAGCAAGTTCCCTTAGAAGACCAACCACCTCTTCCAGAGATGCAATTGCGTATTCAATTGTAATGCTCTTCGTAGATTTTTCCTGCGTTTCCATAATAGTCCCCCTTATGATGATGTGAATAATATTGTAATTTGCTGGTTTAAAACTAATTGACTTGGGAAGTCCTGTCAAGATAAAGAATTTGGGATTATAATTAAGAAGTATGGAAGCGAAAATTCCAAAAGAAGTTAAAGAAATCGCTAAAATTCTTATCAAGCATCACTATCAAGCTTATTTAGTTGGCGGCTGCGTCCGCGATATTTTAATTGGTCGGGAGCCGAAAGATTGGGATGTGGCGACGAGCGCCCGACCCGAAGAAATTCAAAATTTGTTTCCCGACAGCATCTATGAAAATCAATTCGGCACTGTCCTCGTCAAGGCGACACGCGGAACTACGCAGACAGGTACGCAGAACGACGCAGAAAATTTTCCGCGTAAGTCCGCGTCAAGTCCGCGTGAGTCAGCGCTGAATGTTGTTGAGGTAACAACACTCAGATTGGAAGGGAAATATACTGATAAACGTCATCCCGATGAAATAAAATTTGCCAAAACAATTGAGGAAGATTTAGCCAGACGGGATTTTGCAATAAACGCACTCGCGGCAGAAATTCAATTTGGGGAGGTTCGACCTCCAAAAATTGACGATAATATTGGGAGGTCGAACCTCCAAAATATTAAAATTATTGACCCATTCAATGGTCAAAAAGATTTAGAAAATAAAATCATTCGCAGCGTGGGCAATCCCGAAGAACGTTTTAATGAGGACGCTTTGCGCTTAATCAGAGCGGTTCGCTTTGCTGTTGAATTAAATTTCCATATTGAAGAAAAAACTGCCGAAGCCGTTAAAAAACACGCCAGACTCTTAGAAGTCATTGCCAAAGAAAGAATTAGAGACGAACTGGAAAAAATTATAATGACGCCGGCCGCGGCTCAAGGGATTCGGCTTTTGGAAGATTTGGGGCTTCTTCAATATATCATCCCCGAACTTTCGGAAGGCAAGGGAATTAGTCAAAACAAACATCATATTTATGAAGTTTTTGACCATAATGTTCGGGCTTTGGATTACGCGACTAAAAAAAATTATTCTTTGATTATCCGGCTGGCCGCTCTTTTGCATGATGTGGGCAAGCCGCGAACCAAACAAGGCGAAGGCCCGGATTCCACTTTTTACAATCATGAAATCGTGGGCGCGAGAATGACGGTTAAAATTTTGGACCGGCTTCATTTCCCTAAAGAAATTATTGAAAAGGTTGTTCACTTAGTCCGTTATCATCTTTTTTATTACAATGTTGGCGAAGTGACCGAAGCCGGCGTGCGGCGATTTCTTGCTCGTGTCGGACCGGAAAATGTTGATGATTTGATAAAAATTCGAGAAGCTGACCGGATTGGTTCGGGCGTGCCCAAAGCCGTGCCTTATAAACTGCGCCATCTGCTTTTTATGATTGAAAAAGTTAAACGGGACCCGATTTCGCCAAGGATGCTGAAAGTTAATGGAAATGATATAATGGAAATTTTAAAAATTTCTCCGGGTCCCAAAATCGGCTGGATATTAAATATTCTTTTAGAAGAAGTTTTAGATGATCCTCAAAAAAATAATAAAGATTATTTAATAAAAAGAGTTGAACATTTAGGGACGTTCTCTGATGAAGAACTTAAAAATACCTCTTTAAGAGCCCGACAAATAAAAGAAGAATTTGAATCAGGAATAGAAGAAGAGATGAAGAAAAAATACTATGTGAAATAATTGTGAGAATATTTAAATTAGCATCTTCGGTTGTATTTTTAGTTATTTTTAGCCTTGGTGCCGGTATTGGCCTCAGGTTTTTAAGCGACCTTTTTTATAACCGCGTTCCTTATGATTTAACAGTTAATGTTTCTCAGCCGACTAATATTGAGTTGACAAAAAAAGAACCGCCGGCAATAAGTTTAATTTTTGTCGGTGACATTATGCTTGACCGGGGCGTCCGGGCAAAAATAGAAAAAGTCGGCAATAACGATTTTCGTTTTCCGTTTTTGAAAATCGCTAATATTCTCAATGAGGCTGATATTGTTGCCGGCAATTTGGAAGGGTCGTTGTCTGACAAAGGCAAAGAAGTAGGCAACCTTTATTCCTTCCGAATGCCGCTTCAATCGCTTGGTGGTTTGACTTTCGCCGGCTTTGACGTTTTATTTTTAGCCAACAACCATCTCGGTGACTGGGGCGAAAAGGCTCTAGAAGATACGGTTTTGAACCTTAGAAATGTTGGGATTCTGCCGGTGGGAGCCGGCGTTGATTTAGAAAAAGCTTATGTGCCAAAAATTGCGGAAATCAAAGGAGTAAAAATCGCTTTTTTGGCTTTTTCTGATTTTTTTGTTCCCGGCGTTGCGTTAGCCAAGGAAGAAAAAATAAAATCAGCCGTCAATGAGGCAAAAGCTTTAGCTGATTTGGTTGTCGTCGTTTTTCATTTTGGCGATGAATACTCAAAAGAACCGAATAAACGTCAGAAATTACTCGCCCAACTGGCTATTGACGCAGGCGCGGATTTAGTTATCGGCTCCCACCCCCACGTTGTCCAGCCGCTGGAAGTTTATCATGGCAAGTATATCGCTTACAGTTTGGGTAATTTTGTCTTTGACCAAAATTTTTCCAAAAAAACAATGACCGGCGGGTTGCTTAAGGTATTTTTGAAAGGTAAAGATATTATTTCAGCGGCGCTTTATGAGGTTAGGTTGAATAATAATTTTCAGCCAGAATTAGAATGAGCAAAAAAATTTTAATTGTAATTTTTAGTTTCAACCTGCTGATTCTTTTCAGCTGAAATTTCTTTTTGAAATTCCAGCTGTTTTCATTTATAATGATGGAAGTGGAGAGAAGTATGCCGGCAGTACGCGCGTCCTTTCCACACCAAACATCGGGCTGTAGTATAGCGGTAGTACGAGCTGTTTTAGGACTTTACGCCGGTACCAAAGAATTCGACAGGCGGTTATGAAATGCATGAGGATCGGCATCCGGGGAAATTATTTGTAATTTTGTGGACTATAGTTATTTTTGCTCTTTTCGGAAGCAATCGCTGACTACACTATGGTGCTTTCAATTTTTACCCTGACCCAGAAATCAAAACGGCTTTACGAAAGAAAAAAGAGAAAATAGAATATTCGGGGACTGGCCTAATGGTAAGGCGCCTCGTTCGGGACGAGGAATATAGCAGTTCGACTCTGCTGTCCCCGACACTTAAAGGTGATTTTTAAATTGCTTTTTCAAATTTTTCTTTTAGATTACCTTCAAAAAAATTTTTAGGATAGAGGTCTTGGGGATAAATCGAAATTAAAGAAATTTTGTGTTTTTCGCAAAGTTTCCTTTTTTCTTTTATAGAGCGATCATATCGGGGACTGTCATTGATTAGCCCAAAATATTCAACAAATATTTTTTGGTTTCCAATTAGTATTCCCCAGTCTGCTTTGTGATGCGTTCCAGGATAATGGGCGTCTCTTTCATGTAAAATTTTGTTTTTATAAAGCCAGTTATCAATCAAAAGTTCTGAAATAGAATCGCAATAATGTCCATCTAATGCTTTTGTCATTATTCGTTTATACATCCGTTGACTATGTGAACGATTAGGTTGAAATCCTGCAGCAATAATAGCATTATTCCATGAACCAAAAAAATCTTACACATGCTTTATCTACCCCCTTTAACAATTCGCGTCTCGCCGGAACTCTTCCCATTTTTTTAAAAGTGTTTTTTATAATATTTAAAAGTTCTTCTGGCGTATAACGCTCTGCTTCATTTCTACATTTCATGGAGCAGTATTTTTTGTTGCCGGTGCTTTTTTTAAACTTCTTTTTGCATGCCATACAAGTTTTTAATTCGGGCTTAAGGCGTTTTCTAGGATACCTTTTATTATTAACTATCATTGCGCAAGAATGAGAGCAATAATTGTGCGGTGAGATTCCACATGGTGTTCGTTCGAAAACCTTGCCACAATTCTCACATATCAATTTTTGTTTTTTCATTTTATATTGGTATTCGCACTTTCTTGAACAATAAAAATTCCACCCAAATTTTAAATTTTCATTAAATCGACCGGTACTTCGATAAATTGGCTTTTTACAATTTTTACAAAAAACTTTTTTAAGATTAGCCATAAGTTTTATTTACTATTTTTGATTTATAAATTAATTTTAAATTAAAAGAAGCCGGGTCCTTTTTAATTATACCATAAATAGGAGGATTTAATTCCAGTTCGAATCTCGGCACCCCGACAAAAGGGCTTATCGCATAGTGGCAGTGTCCCGAAAATTACAAAATCTTTGATTTTGATAATTTCCGAGGATCCTCGATATTTCAGCAAATTAAAAATTTGCGAAATATCGGGACATCGTCCGCCGACGTTTGAAACTTTGGCGGATTGCAATTTATAGATAAAAATTTTAAGATTTTTATATAAATTGGGAACATTCGTACTGTGCCTCGCACCATACGCTCTCAATCGGGCCTATGGTCTAGTGGCACGACACCACATTTTCACCCTGTTAGAAATAACTGAAGGGCTCGTAGGTAAGTGGTATACCGGTACATTCGCATTGTACAGTCCCGAGTTCGATTCTCGGCGAGTCCATAAACTAATTTCTAACGGGGCGGGTTGTGGAGACGGGAGTTCTCCTGATTTTGTTTCAATCTCTGATTGAACGACAAAATCGAGGATCCGCGAAAAATATATAAATTAAAGATTCATTATTTTTCGGGAGCATTACACGGCATTCGCATTGCCGAGTTAGGGGTTCGATTCCCCTCGAGTCCACCAAAGTTGATTTACAGCGGAATTTGTCTTGCTCGGGCGTGACAAAATTTTTGGATTTTGCCACAATATATATGAATTTGGTTATTTAATAAAAATATTTCTTTAAGAATTTTGGCATTTTTATTTATATAAATATATGGAATTTGAAGAGAAAAAATTTAAATCAGACGAGAGTGTTTCTTCTGAAAGGCCGGAAGCTTTAGAAAAAAATCCTAAGTTTCTTTTAGAAGAAACAGAAGCGGAAATTAGCGGGGCGGAAAAAGAATTGGAGATGATTGAAAAAAATGATGTTCCAATTCAAGAAGTAAAGAAAAAAATTAATATTATCCGACGCACATTAAATAGCGCTTTGCACGCGCTTCAGATACTTGGAACTTCTTTCCCGCTGTTTATGGTGAACCCCCAAAAAATTGAAGCCGCTCCTCCCTCTGGCTTTGCAAGCAAACGGTTGAAGGTCCAAGTCCTTCCGGGCGGACAAAGGGACAACTCATTTTTAGTGGTATAATAAGTCCATGGGTTTTGAAACAGTACCGGATATAAATACCGGCAAAGAACAAGAGGGAGAAAAAGAACAGAAGCCTAAGGGGCTAATAACACCCGGTAGGTTTCTTAACGCCATACAAGAGAACGTTGAAAAGCAACCAGAGGTGCTCGAAGCTAATGAAATTTTTCGGGAAAAGAGAGGGTTTGAAGAAGCTTTTTGGAAGGGCAATCTGGATGAAGAAAAGAAAGAAAGAATAAAAAAACTTATCCTTTCTGGTCAAGAGATTAGATTCGCCGACAATCTTGGAAGCGCGCTTGATCGAATTCCGCGCATTCTCAAGGTGTTTCAAGAATCTAAGGAACATGGAGTTCGTATAACCCCGGAACAGGAACGGGCTATGGCCGTCTTGCAGGAAGTTGGTGATATTTTTAGACATCACGAAATATTGGAGAAATACAAAGTTTCTCTGAATAGGAGTATAGGATTTGCGAAAGCCGAGAAATTCATAGAGCTCATAAATGATTTTCAAAGGCAAAAAGGCTTTCGCTACGCCGTGATAGACGAGCTCCGCGAACTTGGATATCAAATAGACAAAGATTTTGTGAAAATTGCCCTAAGAAGCGATAAGGAAAAAAGTGGACCACAAATGAACAGCCCCTTGATGGCTATCAGTGATTTTTTTGAAGACATCCCCTATATAACAAAAGAAGCGTTTGATGAACTGGATTCGTTTGAACAAATTAATTATTTGAAATCTCGGTTCAATATTTCTATAGAAGGTCTCTCGGCGTTTGATTATGATTGTGAACCCATCTTGCGAAGCATTTTTGAAGGGTGTGATTTTTTTGACGATGCAGAGATCTCATCTCAAAAAATGAGAATTAGAGTGGAACATGGCGTAAGAGCAAATGCGTCCTGGTCAGGCAAGGAAATTGTTATTTCTCATAGTGACAGTTCGGAAGTAGTGATTCATGAACTTACTCACGCTCGAGAACATAATATTAGTGATTCTAGTATTGTTAGCGGTAGGTCTGTAATGGCTGAAATTGAACATGAATGGCCTGCGGTGGAACGGGGCTATAAAGAAGCGCGCAACCAAGCTTACCCCATTGAAGATCCTGTTAGGTGGAAGGATAGTTTTGATGCAAGGCCAAAATTCGGACTTATGACTCCATATGGAGCTAGGTCTTATGAGCACCAACATCCTTGGACAGAAGACCTTACTACGTTTGTACAAGAAGCGTTTAGGGTTTGGAAAAATTACCAAGATCCTTTCGCTGCAAGCAAAGACAGCCCGGATTTTCAGAAATACCTTGCGGTGTACGAGAAAAAAATTGATCTTTTATATTCTTGGGGATTTTTGGGTAAGCGTGGAGATTCCATTCATGAGTTTTTCAAAACATGCTTGGCAAAATATAAGAGAATAACGACCGCAGAATGGGAGGTAGAAGAGCGGCAAAAAAAGATTTTGGAGCGGGAACAGAAAGACACGGAAAGGATTAATGAACTTGAAGAAAGCTTAAGAACAAAAAATATAATCAGGAAGCTCGCGGGTAGAATTGGAGTAAACCTGTTCAAAATGAGCGCGCTAACTGCCCCCGGTATTATTTTCGGCTGGTACGGGATATCAGTCATGGGTGCAATTTCGGCTGTATCTTTTGGGCGAAAATTTGTCTTGGAGGCGAAAGATATATTTGCATACAAAAAAGAACGAGAGCGGGAGTTGAAATCTCTGAAAGGGAAAAAAGAAAAGGCAGAAATGAGAGAAAAGTTTGGGATAGAAGACAATCCATTAATCAAGGAAAGGGTGAAACGAGAAGAAGAAAAAATCGCCTTGACTAGGAGCAAACTAGAGGAAGCAAATGAAGCTTTTAATGTAAAGGCCGCTAAAGAAGATGAGGTATTCAAGCTTGAGAAGATACTGCAAAAAATTGAGTATGGAAGTATCCCGGAAGAATTATCGGGATTATCGGAGAAAGAACTTAATCAACACATTATTTCGTTGTGTGCAAAGTTGGAAAAATTAAAAAAAGAAGCAGAAATTCTGCGGCAAAAGTACAAAAACAAAGAAGAAGAAATTAAAAAAGGTAAGGTATGGAAGAGTTAAAAAACATTTTTATAAAAATCGGTTTAGCTGGAGAATACGCGAATCTTTATACCGCACTTTATTGTGTTGCAAAGAATCGTTCACCCGAGCGCGCCCTGGAGTGGTCAAAGGTACTTACTGCGGAACTTTCGGATGCAATATCGCGCCGCGGCACAGAAGATGTACGCAAAGCACTAGAATTACAGGCGGCTCGAATTACGGCTATGGCTACGAATGATAGTGAAATGCACGCAAAAATTATTGAAGAAATGGAAACATTAGCAGAAAAAGAAAACCCCGAAGTTAGTTATTGAAATAACAATAGTTTTAGTTGTTGACTCCGCGGGTTAGCGAAGGCGAAAATTTATGGAATAAAATCCTTGCCGAAGATGGTGATTCTTATGAAGCTTTGCAGAAACTTTATACGATGCTTAGCGAGCGCGACCCAAGCTTTAAAGAAACATTGCAGCGCGCTATGGACGAAGGTCAAATAGCTAAATGGGTTTTACAAGGAAAGAAGGCCAAACCTGACGCGGTTCTGTATTAAATGTGACTAATAAAGTCAAAACTTTAGTGATATTTTGCAAGGGTATTAGGTCATTACCAGGGCATTGACGATTATTCCGTAGTATGATACAATTACCTTGTTAGAATGACTGATAGTAAATTAATCATTCTAACAAAGATTTGTTCTTTGAAATCTGCATAGTTTCATTATCTGAGAGGAGAAAATTATGAAACGATTTATAGGGGTTATGGCAGAAATTCTTCTCATCGTCGTGCTTGCGACAGTGGTGATGTGGGGGTCGGGGATGGCCTCCCCAACCTGGCTTATCCAGGCCTGGACAGCTGTTTTTATTCTGGGGTTGTTGGGAGTTATGGTTTCATTATCTGAGAGGAGAAAATTGTGAAACGATTTACAGAAGTTATGATGGAGATTCTCCTCATCGTCGTGCTTGCAACAGCGGTGATGTGGGGAGTCGGGATGGCTTTCTCGGCCAGGCCACTGCAATCGATAGTGGCCTTTTTATTTTAGAAAAGAGTTTTTATATATGTCTTTAATATAAATTATTGACAAGAATATTTTAAAACTATATTTTATATATAGTTCTTTTTAGTTGATTAATGTTCTCTTCACAAAAAAAGAAGGGAGAAAACTATGGGAAGTGAAACAGTTGTTACTGAAAAACCAACCAGCACTGTGTTGGTTATGCGTCCGTATGCTATTTCTAAACAAAGATTGGAGATTTTCAAAAAAGCGGTTGGTAAGTTTATTCCCAATCTTCCTGGAGCAGACTCCACAATCAAGAAAGTCTGGACCTGTACTGTCCATGAGTGGTTGGGCGGCAAGGATGAGGCCGGAAATGTTGACGGGTTGGTTGAAGTGATTCCTGTTGGTTTTGCAGACACACTCATCAAGGAACATATAATTTATTATGTGAACGTCCGTCTTTTTTTGAAGGGAGAATACTCTATTTATATAAGGAAATTCTCTAGCGGGTCGGAAGATATAAGAATTATTCAAGACATAGAAGGTTTGTAAGTAAAAAGGCCCCGGAAAACAACCCGGGGTTTTATATTTAAATTGAGACTAAAATTAGACATTTTTTTTGAAAGTGTTTTTAAAAACTTTGAGCAGAAAAGAAATTAAAAAATTTATTGAATCTAGGGGCGTTTTGATAAACGGCAAAAAATTTTCTTAAGCAAAATAAAAAAGTTCTTTGAAAAATTAGAGAAAACAAGCTGATCGAGCCTCAATTATACAAAGAAAAGGAAAACGAGCACTATAGAACAAAGTACTTATGTTTATTTATCAAGGAGTTGGACAGAATTTGTCAGGTATATAAATTTGACAAAATAGATATTTTGCCCCACACTAGTTTTAGTCTTTTTACAATCCTTTTTACAGCCCAATCACAATTTAAGGAAAGAGGGGACGAAATGGACAAGGATAAGAAAAATTCGGTTTTTTTTCGGGAGTTAGAAATAGGAGAGAAATTTATTGCTGTTTCCCCCTTTGCTGTTTCTTCCTTTCCGAGAACCTTTTTGGGGAAGAATCCTGAAAAAGAGGCGACTCTCTTAAATCCCGGACTTATTTACGATGTTTTTGTGAAAATTCCGGATATTCCCGGAATTCTTGGAACTTCTAAAAATTGTCTTAAACTAGTAACCGGAGAGACGCACTATATTTCTCCTGACGCAGTAGTTATTCGGGTAAGGTGTTAGTTTTAATATAGCCCTGCCGAAAGGCGGGCTTTTTTATTAATAACAATCTTGAAGGGGCTATAACTTAGCCCTTTTATATTTTTTATACCTCTATTACACATCTCCAAATGAAATATCTATTTTTTTATGCATTCTGTAAAACCAGGGTGCGTTTCGGCAATAATTCCGTCGCATTGCATAAGAGATTCTACGTTAAGTTTTTCACCTTTTGCAAATAATTTGTCCGACCGAATTTTGAGGAGCCAGGAGCCGATTTTTGCCGGGTGAATAAACCGAACCGTTACAGATTCATAATTTCCTTTTAATGCATCCCAATGATAAAAAATTTCAACAGCAGGCACATCTTTTGATTTAAAATATCTATAAGCGCTACTCCCGCCATCGCTATAAAGAATCGAATCTAACAGCTTCCAGCCATCCTGCAAAGCCATACTATTAACAGAATCCGGCCACTCCTGTTTCACATTTTTAACGGTAATCGGTTCATCATTCATTAAACTTCGGTTTATTTGGTCTTCTGAAAATTTAAAAGGGAAACGGAAATCGTAATAGGTAAAAGTTTTATTTATTCCCAAATTTGTCTTGTCCTTCAGATAGCTATAGATAAAAAGAGCGCCAACAATCGTAATAATAGCTATCATCACGGCAATAAAAATTTTGGGTTTTCTTGATTTAAGCTGATTTTGTTTCATTATATTTATTATAAATCTCGCTGCAATTTTTTAAACCCTTGCTGTTGGGAAACAGGGCGAGTTCCGTCTAATAACAATAAGCAAACCAAATCTTTTTGGATTTATTATCTTAGAGAAGGACTTGGCAAGAGTTTTTTAGCTTTAATATCTTGTGCGAAGGGCCAAACCTGACTTCGTCTCTAGAAAGTAGTAATACCACTTTCTTTAGGAAGATTGGTGGGGAGGGGGCTTGATAAATGATCCTGTTCTAATATACTGACTATTATATAATAACTATTAGTTGATTAAAGGTCAAAAATAAACCATTTATTTAGAAAAAGCTATGCTAAGAGAATCAATAGAATTTGGGCCAAGGAAGAGAGAATCAGAAGAAGTAATCAAAGAGAGGATTGAAGAAGAAGAGATAAAACTTCCCGAGAATTTAGAAAGACAAAAGGAATTTACTCAAAAGATGCTTAGTGAGGAAGCTGCTATAGGAGAACCAGCGATTAAAATAGAAATCAAAAGAAGGTTAGAAGAAAAACCTTATATCCATATCCTTTCTAAAGGAGAGAAGTCCAAAAGGTTTTTAAGAGAGGCTGAGTTAGCTTCTACAATTCTTACTTTTGGGCTGGGAGTTTCTCAGGAACTAAAAGCTGTCCCACAAAACCAAGAAAATCAACCAGAGACTGTTCAAGTACAAGAAAAACAACCCAAAAAGATTGTTAAAGTAGAGTATAGTCATTATGAAGAGGGGCTTCATCAAATTGCTTCTATCACTTATGTCACTATTAACCCAGAAACTGGAAAGAGGATAGCAGAGAAAACTGTTCTACAAACAGATACAAATGGAGATGGGATAATTGACTACCTAACCATTAAAGATTCCGAATTTAATGAAAAAGGGGAAGAAATAAGTACCTTATATGAGAAAGTTGTAAATGATGGGAAGCGATTGATAACTAGAAACCGAGCCTTTAATACTTATGAATATGATGAAGGGGGGAATCTAAAAAGTCGATTAAATGAGATTGATTCAGATGGAGATGGAGAAATTAATTCCCGATTCCATGTCACCTATAAATATAATGAGAGAGGGAATAAAATAAGTGAATTAGATGAATATGATGCAAATGCAGATGGAATAATTGATGAGCAAAATTTTGCCACCTATGAATATGATGATTACGGGGATATAAGAAAATCTATAAATGCTAAACTGGAGATAAAAGAAGGGGGTTCGATCAAAATTACCACCACTGATGAATTTAAGGAAGGGAAAAGAATAAGACGCTCTATCGATACAAGTTCAAGACCAGATAGGAGAGTTGAGGAACGGATTATTTATTCATATGGAAAGTTTGAAGATCCAATATCAACTGTCAAGGAAGTCTTTATTTATGACCAAGTGACCGGCCAGTTAAAAGAAAAGCAGATTGATAATAATAATGATGGGAGAACAGATATAATAGAGGTTTATACAGAAAAATAAGAAATTATATGAATCAATTGTTAAGAAACAATTTTCAGAAAGCGATAGCTAAGGCCGGATTATCAGAAAAAGATAGAAAAGATTTAGATGAGTTAATAAGTGCTGTTCCCGGACCCGATGAAAGAGAAGGGATAATTAAACTTTTAGTTGAAAGACCAAAACTGATCTCTAAATTGATAGAAAATTTTCAGAAAAAGAAAGAAATTATTGCTAGTCAAGATAAAGAGGCCTGGCAGAAGCTGTTAGAAGAGGAAAAAGGAGAATTAGAGAAACTGGTTGAATAACGTTGGACACCCTAATTAATTTTTCTTCTTTCCATCCCGAGGACAGAAGAAAATGAAGGAGGCGACTTTGATGTTTCAAGACAAGATTTGAAAATCGGGGGAAGGTTTATTGTATTTTCTTCATTTGAAAATATGAAACCAAATGTTGGTTTAATAGATAAAATAATTCGGGGGCTTATCGGCTTGGGGTTAATTTATGTTGCCAGTCTCACTTATGCTGGACATCTTATCTTATCAATAATTGTTTTTGTTTTGGCCTTGGTAGCTATTATCACTTCTTTTACCGGCTTCTGCTTGTTTTACAAAATTTTTGGTATTGACACTAACAAATCTCAAAAAAATTCTTCTCAGACAGGAGAAAGCAGGTAGATTTTGAATACCGCCTACGGTTAATCAGCTTATTTCAATTCTATGGTAAAGCTGTTTTCTGGGATTCGGTTTATTTTCTCTGGCAAGACATAAAAAATATTTTTTTCCTTTTGTTTTTGAAAATCAAAAGTATCGGTAATGAACATAATAGTTTGAGCCGGCATAGGAACATTAACAATTTTGTCTTCGTCGGCATAAAAGGCGGATTTCATTGGTACTGTCATTCCGCCGGCTTCAACAATGACATATTTCGGCAATTCTTTGGGGAGCTCATTAAGTTTTTTTGCCAATTCAAGGTAATTAGAATTAAAGGCGTTGTAAACATTGGGATTTTTTGCCCACAAAATAAAATAAGTATTAAGGGTTTCAAAAATTAAAAAGCCACAAAAGATAATTGTAAAAACTTTTAAAGTCGCCGGCCGGATTTTAGTTTTAAGAAATTTATAAAACCAAAAACCGCCAATGGCAGCTAAAATAAAAACTGGCGGGATCATTAGAATTGCCCGGAGAGCATGAGGCAGACCCTCATTAGATATCACAACCGGCAAGGCGGCAATAATAAGCCAGGAAAACAAAATCACAAATCCTAAATTCCCAATACCAAATAAATTCCAATTTCCAAATTCTTTTGAATTTTGGTCATTGTTTGGAATTTGGTGCTTGGTGCTTGGTGCTTTGAATAATCGGGCAATTCCTAAAATTACGCCGATTACGAATAATATTCCCACCGGCCAAAACAATTCCGGTTTGCCGGCGTAATTGTGCCGCCAGTTGCCGTCGCCGACAAAATTAAACATCCCGGCGGTTTTTAAAATGTTTAAGCCCAAATTTTTTAAAGGAGCCGAGGAATTAAAAATAGAAATTTGGCTGGTTCGACCAAAAAAATCTTGAGGGTTTTGTAGGAAATATAAACCTAAAGGCGTAAAAACAATTAAAGCGATAAGAGAAAAGAAAAAAGCAACAAGTAGAATTTTTTTACGAATCAATTTTCGGACGTCCGACGTCCGAAAGTTTCTATTATCAGTATTCAGGGCATCAGATGTCTTTAATATTGAATTTTTGTTTTTCAGCCAATAAATAAGCAAAATTATAAAAATTAAAAGTGGTGTAGCGCGATAAGCAATGTAAGAATAAAAACCCAGGCCGTAAAAAATTCCTCCAATGGCAGCCGGAATAAAAATTTTTATTGAGTCGGTTAAAGTCTCGGCTTTTTTGAGCGCATAAAGCAAAAAATAAAGCGTCCAAGTTAGGAAGAAAGGCGCCATAATCGCCCGAAAGCCGATGCGGGAAAAATTAATGTGCCAGAACGAAGTTGCCATTAGAAAAGACGAAAGTAGGGCAACTTCGTAATTTCCAATTTCCAATTTCCAATTTCCAAACGGTTTTGAATTTTGAATTTGTTTGGAATTTGGTGCTTGGGATTTGAGATTTTCGCCAAATAATTCTTTGGTTAAAAAATAAACTCCCAAAACTGTTAAAACGCCGAAAATTGCGCTGGGGAGTCTTAAAACCCACGGTTCATTTACCTTAAATAAATTTAAAAAAAAGGCTTGGATATTAATAAATAAACCCTCCCGGCCGGCATTTTCCGGATAAAAAACCTTAAAACCGCCGGCTGGCGGCGCGGTTCTTAATGCCTGGAGAGCGTTGTTGCCATTCATTGCCTCGTCGGGATAAAGGCCGGGCGGCGTCTGATTGATCTGATAAAGTCTAAAAAAGGAGGCAATAATTAAAATTACCGCCAGCAGAAAAATTTTCTTTGACATATCTTTATTTTACTTTATTTTTTTAAGTGAGCAAAATATTGCTTTGTTTGAAGTTTTAGATTATTCTTAAAAAAAGTGTGCTATGTTTAATTTTCCTTCTCTTTTAATAAATATAGGGGCATTAAGCAGTTTGTTAGATATTTTAATTGTCAGCATCCTCTTTTATTTCATTTTGATTCTTTTTAAAGAAAGCAGTTCCCGATTTATTTTCGGCGGCATTTTAATTTCGGTTCTAATTTATATTTTGGCGCTAGTTTTCAATTTACATTTGACTTCTTTAATTTTTAGCAATTTCTTTTCAATTTTTTTAATTGCCTTAATTGTCATCTTTCGGGATGAAATAAGAAGATTCTTTAAATTTATTTTTGTTGGCTGGATTAATTACGGTCGGAAACTGCCAGCTTCTGAAAAAATCTCCAGCGAAATTGTTGAAGCCATTGATTATCTAAAGAAGAAAAAGTTTGGAGCCCTGATTGTTTTTCGCGGCTACGAGCCAATTAGCGATTTTTGCCATGGCGGTTTTTTGCTCAACGGCGAAATCAGCGGACAGGTTTTAGAAAGTATTTTTGACCCTCATACGCCCGGTCATGACGGCGCGGTTATTATTGAGGGCAATAAAATTTATAAGTTTGCCGTTCAGCTGCCGCTTTCGGAAAATTTTGAGATGACGAAAAAATTCGGGACCCGTCATGCGGCGGCTTTGGGTTTGGCCGAGCACACCGATGCCTTCATAATTGTTGTTTCCGAAGAAAAGGGGACAATTTCGGTTGCCCAAAATAGAATTTTAAAAATAGTTTCGGATATTAATGAGCTAACTCAAATTATCGCCCATTTTTATAGTCAAAGAAGCAAGGCCCGGCTTACTTTTTGGCAGAGTTTTCGGAAAGAAAATTTAAAAGAAAAAATTTTTGCCTTGATTTTAAGTCTTATTCTTTGGATAATTTTTGTGCTAAAATAATTGAAAATGGCAAAAATTGTTGTTTTTGTCCGGTCTTTATGCTAGCATTATAGAAATTATTTCAAAAGGTCGAAATTGAACAGAAGTTTGTTAAAATAAAATATGTTTATTCAAGATTGGACAGCGTTAGTGGTGAATTCGTTGCAGGAAATCTGGTGGGGCGTCATTAAAGCCTTAGGCAGCATTTTAGGCGCGCTCATTGTTTTTTTGGTTGGTTTGGTGATTGCGGCCGGGTTAGCCTCTTTGGTAGAAAAGCTTATTAGTTTGCTGAAATTGGATAAAGTCCTGGTTAGCGTAGGACTCAAAGAATATTTTGACCGCGCTGGTTTAAATATCAACACCGGTAAATTTTTCGGCAAAATTGTTTATTGGTTTATTGTTGTTGTCTTTTTGCTGGCGGCTTCGGATATTTTGGGATTTTACGCTCTTTCCGGGTTCTTAAGGGATATTTTGCTTTACATCCCCAGCATTGTTGTAGCTGTTTTAATTATGCTGGTTTCGGTAGTCATCGCCAACTTTTTGAAACATTTGGTGCGGATGTCGGTCAAAAGCGCTAAACTTCACTCCGCCTACTTTTTAGGTTCTTTAACCTGGTGGGCAGTTGTGGTTTTTGGTTCTTTGGCCGCCTTGTCTCAATTAGGAGTAGCGGTGGCTATCATCAATGCTTTGGTAACGGGTTTTGTGGCGTTGGTTGCTTTGGCTGGCGGCATTGCTTTCGGTTTAGGAGGCAAAGATTACGCCGCTAATTTAGTCTCAAGGGTTAAGGACCATTTTGAAAGATAATGTGGGCAGTAATTGAGTGGGGCGGGAAGCAATACCGAGTTTCAGCTGAGCAAAAAATCAGAGTTGAAAAGGCCAATACCGAACCCGGCGGCCGATTAATTTTTGACAAGGTGCTTTTAAAATCTGACGGCAAAGAGTTAAAAATCGGTCAGCCTTATATTGAGGGCGCAAAGGTAGAGGCTGATGTTTTGAAGCTTGGCCGAGAGAGAAAGAAAATTGTTTTTCGCTATCATTCCAAAACTCGTTATCGCCGCAAAAAAGGCCATCGTCAGCCGTATACTGAAGTAGAAATTTCTAAAATAAGCTGAATTAAAATCTCCGCTTTAGCGGAGATTTTAATTTTTATACCATCCTTATTAGCGGCGTATGGAAAATCAAGAATTTATGATAAAAAACTGCTGCTTTTGTTAAAAAGCAACATTAGTAAAAAATATGCGAAAATTTATAGAGGGGCAGGATTATTTAATAGGAATTTTTTGGGTATGTTGAGTATGGCTGGAATCTTGTAGGTTTTTTTTAAATCAGGTTTCTATATTAATAACTACACTGAAGCCACTTCACCATTGCTGAGGCCATCAAACTGTCTTAAATATTCACGACTATTTTAAAAATGACTTCTGTTCGTTATTTTATTACTTAGGATTTTATTGATTCGAATTTTGTCGCTTTTTACTATTTTATTAATCCGAATTTCGTCACTTTCCACTATTTTATTATTTACTAACTCTGCCTCAGTTTTATATTTTATTATTTACTAATTCTTCGGCTTCCGTTGCTTTCCATTTTACTCAACAAACTCACGATCGTGAGTTTGTTGACTAAAATTTAAGAATAAAATAGGATTAAAATAAGATTAAATAAATACTAATTATGAAAACTCAATTAATTTTGGAAATTTTAAAAAAGACTGGACGGATAACTGAATCTCTCCTTAATATATTTCTTAGCGGTTATGATTACAAAAAAATGAAAAGGAGGGTATTTTATCCGACGCTCCCCGATTTCTCTAAAACGGACACAACAAGAATCAATCCTAAATTATTACAAAAAGAAAAACATAAATTTTATAGTTTGCTTTCAAGGTTAAAAAGGCAGGGCTTTGTAGAAAAGAAGCAAAAGGGAAACAAAACATGGTGGACGATTACATCTTTAGGTAGGGAAAAATTAGAAAAAATTAAAATTACCTTTCACTTTCCTCTATTTAATGTTAGACACGAAAAAGACAATGATATAAATCTCATTGTTTTTGACATTCCTGAAAAACACAGAGCAAAACGAGATTGGCTGAGATCTACTTTATTGGCTTTGGGGTTTACAATGCTTCAGAAAAGCGTCTGGATTGGCAGAAATAAATTGCCAGAAGAGTTTTTAAACGCTTTAGCAGAATTAGATTTAATTGATTCTGTACATATCTTTAAAATTACTCAAACGGGAACATTAAAGAAATTAAATCTTTAAACTTCTTAACGTAAATAAATTAAATGTTAAATAATTAAGTGTTAAATCATTGGCTGTTAGTTAAATCATTGGCTGTAATTGACGGACGGTAACAGTTTAGTCAACAAACTCACGATCGTGAGTTTGTTGACTAAAGTTATCCACAGGCTTGGCTAAGAAGGCTTGAAAGCAATTTGCTATAATTTATTAAAGGCCTAGTGAGGGGGCGATTTTTTACTATGGAAATTTCAAATTTTGAATCAGGAATAGAGCAAAATCAAAATAATAAAGACTCAGAAATTAAACCAACGAAAAGAAGATACTGGAAATTTATTGCGGGATTTTTGGGAATTATGGTGATTGCTGGCGCCGGTTTTTTTGTTTGGAATAAATATTTTAGCCCCCAGGCGAAATTGGAACGGCAGACGCAGGAAAATTACCAAAAATATCTTAATTGGCAAACAAACTATGAAAAAGCAATGAAGGAAGACACCTACGGCGGCAAAACTCCGGAAGAAACTTTGAAAATGTTTATTGAGGCATTGAAAAAAGAAGACATTGGGCTGGCGAGTAAGTATTTTATGTTGGAGACAGATACAGAAAGTCCGGATTATTTAACAAGGAAGAAATGGGAAAATTATCTTCAAGAAATTAGTAATAAAAATTTATTACAACAAATGGCTAATGAT
>Ga0210051_1000130_pt1 | contig 56498 bp, 31 predicted proteins | sample CryGey092014_all_FD_185464 | JGI IMG/M metagenome (GOLD analysis project Ga0210051, IMG submission 185464) | Groundwater microbial communities from aquifer - Crystal Geyser CG23_combo_of_CG06-09_8/20/14_all (SPAdes) (version 2) | ecosystem: Environmental > Aquatic > Deep subsurface > Groundwater...
TTTAGCTTGATATTGACCAAGTGGTGTGAGAGAGGCGTAAATAGGAGATAGAAATTTCGAGTAATAACTATCTCACCTCGTAGGTAGGCAAAAGGTTTGACCAGATAAACAGAGCTAGAGAAAGGGGATCTGTTTTTTTATTGATTTTTTTCTCATTATCTGGGATAATTAGAAAGTCTCAACTCACTGAATGACTGTGGGGAACTACGGGGACACGACACTTAACAAGTATTTTTCAAAAATTGGCTTATTTGCTTTGTTTTGAAATGGGATTGTCTCCATAAGCAAAAAGGCAAATTTTGCCCCCGCTTAAAATTTGCCTTTTTGCGGGCACTCAAGCATTGCGCGTGAGAGGCTTTGTATTGCCGCGTCCGTGGGATTTTTTGAGTGTAATAGCGGCAAAGCGGACGAACACTTCTTATAAACGAATTTTTTAGCGTGTAAAAACTTGTTGGTGTGAGGACGCTGCGGCTTGCAGCCGCCCGCACTCGGCTGCAAGCCGCAAGCAAAGCCGGACACGCATTGCATTAGCAAGAAGCCCCGTCCCAGCGGGGCGCCCAGCGAGGCCTGCGCCCACGCAGGCCGAGCGGTAATTCGGGAGATACGGGAGCGCGCTCCGCGCGCGGTAGAGTAGATTAAATTTCAGCAGATAAGTTTTCAAAATAGGTTCGAGCAGCGTTTAATAGCTGCGACCATTGAATTTGCCTGTTGCTAGGCAACAGGCAAATTCATCCCGAAGCCTATTTGAAAATTATCGAAGAGAATTTTCAAATGTTCAGGCAAGGGACAAAACAGCAAGAGGTTTCATTATGAAAAAAGTAAATATAGGATTGATCGGTTTTGGGACAATAGGAAGCGGCGTAGCTGAAGTCCTTGAAAACAGGCAGAAGTTTATAAGAGAACATTCCGGCTTGGATGTAGCTATCAAATGGGTATGCGATAAGAATCACGCCGTATTGAAGAAAGTCAGATTAGGGCAGACGAAAATAACAAGCAACGCCTATGACGTTTTGCGCGATAAGAACATTGATATTGTTATTGAATTGATCGGCGGGACTAAAGAGGCGAAGGACGTTATAGTTAAAGCTATAAAAGCAAAAAAGCACGTTGTCACGGCGAATAAGGCGCTCTTGGCGCTTTACGGCAGAGAAATATTTAAAATAGCCGATAAAAATAGCATCATGGTGAGATTCGGCGCGAGTGTCGGAGGAGGTATACCGATAATCAGGGCCCTGAGAGAAGGTTTTATTTCTAATAGGCTTGATAGGATCTATGGAATAATAAACGGAACGTCAAATTTTATTTTGACAAAAATGGCCGACGGCAAATATGATTTTGGCAAGGCATTACGCGAGGCGCAGGAAAAGGGATTTGCCGAGAGAAATCCGGAATTGGATATAAGCGGAATGGATTCCGCGCATAAATTAGCTATTCTCATATTAATAGGCTTTAGGTTCCCGATAAACTTCAAGGATATTTACGTTGAAGGTATTGGCGGTATAGAGGCGGGCGATATCGAATACGCCAAAGAATACGGGTATACTATAAAACTTCTCGCCATAGCTAAAAGGAATAACGGAAGGCTTGAGGCGCGGGTTCATCCGACTCTTCTTCCGAACGCGCACGTCTTATCAAATGTTAGCGGTATTTATAACGCTATTCACATTAAAGGGGACCTTATAGGCGAAAGCCTTTTTTACGGCGAAGGGGCAGGCAAATTTCCGACCGCAGGTACTGTGGTAAGCGATATTATCGATATAGGGTCTCGCCTGAGAACGGAGAGCAAAGATTATATCCTGGTGTCCGATTCGGAAAATAAACTATCCGGCATAAAGAAAATAGGCGAAATAAGGACCAGGTATTATGCGCGGTTTTCAGCGATCGACAAGCCTGGGGTGCTTGCAAAAATTTCAGGTATTTTAGCGCGCCATAATATCAGCATAGCCAGCGTTACTCAGAAAGAACGCAAAACTGCCCAGGTGGTGCCAATTGTAATGATGACCCATGAGGTATTAGAGGCAGATATGCAGAAAGCCATAAGGACTATCGACAATTTGGATATTATAAAAGATAAATCTATCCGGATAAAAGTTGAGAGCGAGTAAATATGTACAAAGGTATAATTGACAGATATAAGGATTATCTGCCCGTAACGGGCAAGACCCCTATTATTACTTTAAACGAAGGGAACACCCCTTTAATAGAGGCAAAGGCTTTGAGTGAATTTGTCGGCGGAGGCATAAAAATATTTCTAAAGTATGAAGGATCGAATCCGACCGGTTCTTTTAAAGATAGAGGTATGACCCTTGCCATTTCAAAGGCTGTGGAAGAGGGTTCGAGGGCGGTCATGTGCGCCTCTACTGGGAACACTTCAGCGTCGGCTGCCGCGTACGCCGCGAGGGCAAAAATAAAATGTATCGTCTTGATACCTGAAGGCGCGATAGCTTTGGGCAAACTTGCGCAAGCCCTTATACACGGCGCGCAGGTCCTGGCTGTAAGGGGAAATTTTGATGACGCGCTTACTCTGGTAAAAGATATTACAGCAAAGTGCCCTATTACTTTGGTGAATTCGATAAATCCTTACAGGATAGAAGGGCAGAAGACCGGCTCTTTCGAAATATGCGACGACTTAGGCCTAGCCCCGGATTATCACGCTATTCCGGTGGGGAATGCCGGGAATATCACTTCCTACTGGAAAGGTTACAAAGAATATAAAGAAAAAGGCAAAATTAAAAACCTGCCAAAGATGATAGGCTTCCAGGCAGATGGCGCCGCGCCTATCGTAAAAGGAAAGGTCATAAAAGACCCTCATACAATAGCGACCGCTATTAAAATAGGGAATCCGGCGAGCTGGAAGAGCGCTGAGGCCGCTAGGGATGAGTCAGGCGGTATTATAGAAGCGGTTACGGATGATGAGATATTGGATGCATATAAATTCCTGGCGGACAAAGAAGGTATTTTTGCCGAGCCGGCCAGCGCGGCAAGCGTGGCAGGTGTGATAAAAAAGGCGAGACAAAATTATTTCAAGAAGAACTCTAATATAGTATGCGTGCTGACCGGTCATGGATTAAAGGACCCGGATAGGGCTATAGCAAGCATAAGCAAACCGAGCGTCGTAGACGCGAATTTAAAAAACATACTCAAAGAGATAGGATACTAATATGAAATACGCTGTCTTGGTTGGTGACGGAATGAGCGACAGGCCCCTGAACGAACTTAATGACAGGACCCCGCTTGAAGTGGCCAAAATCCCGAATATGACTGAGATCGTAAAAGAAGGAAGTATTGGTTATAGTTTTACTATCCCGCGTGGATTCACGCCCGCGAGTGACGTTGCGAACATGGCGGTATTGGGTTATGACCCGACGGTTTATTATAAGGGTAGAGGCCCCCTCGAAGCGGCTAATATGGATATAAAACTCAGCGATGACGAGATTGCCTTTAGATGCAATCTCGTAACTGTTGCCGACGGCAGGCTGATAGATTATAGCGCCGGTCATATAAGAACTAAAGAGGCGTCCATATTGGTAGACGCGCTGGATAAAAAATTATCAACCAAAGACGTGAAATTCCATTCCGGGGTCAGCTATCGGCACTTGGTCATTATAAAGAAAGGAACTTCCGGAGGAGGCGATTTTGGAGCCATATGTTTTCCTCCTCACGATATAGTCGGACAACCTGTGTCTAAAAATCTGCCCAGGGGGGAAGGCGCGGCTGTTTTGATAAAGTTTATGGAAAGCTCTGTTCCCGTTCTCGCAGAGCACGAAGTGAATAAAGTGCGGGTTGATCTAAAAGAGAACCCTGCGAACATGGTCTGGTTATGGGGGCAGGGGACCAGTCCGAATATGCCGCCATTTTTTGACAAGTACAGCGTGAAAGGTTCGGTGATATCGGCAGTAGACCTCGTGAACGGTATAGGAAAACTTGTAGGTCTCAATGTGATAAAGGTCCCGGGAGTTACAGGATATTATGATACGAATTATCAAGGCAAGGGCGAATACGCCGTAGAGGCATTGAAAGAAAGCGATTTTGTATTCGTGCACGTAGAGGCACCCGACGAGGCAGGGCATAACGGGGATGTAAGAGCTAAAATAGCGGCTATCGAAAACTTTGATAAGCATATAGTGGGCCCGGTATTTAAATATCTCAAAGGGCTTAAAAAATGGCGCTTGATGGTTCTTCCCGACCACGCGACGCCTATTTCCATAAAGACCCACGCATCGGATCCTATTCCTGTGGCTTTCTGCGGGAAAGATATCGCCCCGGATGACGCGGTCGTGTTCAGCGAAAAAGCGGCGAGGGCCAGCAAACTTTCTTTCGAGAAGGGCCATAAGATGATGGATTATCTTATTAATTTGGAAAAATAATTTTACTAAAATCGAAGGAAGGATTAGGGTAAAAAGAATGAGAAGTGAGAATATCATAGTGCAAAAATATGGCGGAAGCAGCGTGGCGAATATAGAGCGGATAAAAAGGGTTGCCAGAAGGGTAGTTTTGTATAAGACTAAAGGGCACGATCTCGTAGTTGTAGTGAGTGCGCTTGGAGATACTACCGACGAGCTTTTGGAATTGGCTTACGGGATAAGCAAGATGCCGCCCGAAAGAGAGCTAGACATGTTGATGTCTACCGGGGAACAGGTATCAGCCGCGCTCTTAGCGATGGCAATACATAAACTTGGCTATGAAGCGATATCATTCACGGGCGCCCAGGCAGGTATTATTACCGACGGAGTTCACACAAAGGCGCGAATAATAGATATGGGCACGGACAGGATCCATAAAGAACTTGAAAGCGGCAAGATCGTGATAATAGCCGGCTTTCAGGGCATCAATGTAGACCAAGAAATAACCACTCTCGGCCGGGGCGGTTCCGATATAACAGCAGTAGCATTGGCTAAAGTTTTAAATGCCGGGATGTGCGAAATATATACGGATGTCGAGGGAGTATATACATCAGACCCGCGCGTGGTGAAAGACGCGCGCAAGCTTGATCAGATAAGTTATGAGGAAATGCATGAGCTCGCGTCGGCAGGCGCCCAAGTTATGCAGGCGAGAAGTATCGAAGCTGCCAGCAAATACAACGTGCCGTTGCACATAAGAAGCAGTTTTTCGTATAAAGAGGGGACTTATATCACTAAGGAGGCTAAATCCATGGAAAATGTTCTGATAAGCGGTGTAACGGTCAACAAGAACGAGGCCAAAATAACTATATGTGATGTTCCTGATAAACCAGGCGTCGCGGCTAAAATATTCAAGGCCATCGCAAAAGAGAATATCAATGTAGATATGATAATTCAAAATGTCAGTAGAACCGCAAAAGGCAAAGCCAAAAAAGCACTTTCAACCGACTTATCGTTTACGGTGCCAGGGGGAGATCTTTTAAAGACAATGAAAGTGACGCGTGCCATAGCTAAAGAAGCCAGGGCCGGCGGTGTTATACAAAACAATAATATAGCTAAGGTATCGGTTGTCGGGGTGGGGATGCGGTCACATTCCGGAGTGGCCGCAAGGATGTTCGACGTTCTTGCAAAGGCCAGGGTCAATATAGAAATGATCTCAACCAGCGAAATCAAAATATCCTGCGTTGTCTTAAGAAAGCACGCTGATAAAGCCGTGATCGCGCTTCATAAAGAATTTGAATTGGGGAAGAAGAAATAAAATTAGGAGATCAATATGCATAAAATAAAACTATACGATACAACACTGCGCGACGGCGCTCAAACCAGGGGGGTCTCCCTTACAGTAATGGATAAATTTAGGATCGCAAAAAAATTAGATCAGTTTGGGATCCACTACATAGAAGGCGGCTGGCCTTTTTCTAATCCGAGAGACATAGAATTTTTCAAAATGATCAAAAAAGAAAAACTTAAACACTCGCTTATCGCATCATTTGGGAGCACGAGAAAGGTCGGGACGAAGGCTTCCGGAGATCCGAATCTTCAGGCGCTTATAAACAGTCAAACCCCCGTGGTAACTATTTTCGGGAAAACATGGGACATGCACGTAACGGAAGTGCTAAGGACTTCGCTTGAAGAAAACCTTAAAATGATCGAGGATTCGGTCAGATATCTCAAGTCTAAAGGTAGAGAAGTTATTTATGATGCCGAACACTTTTTTGACGGTTATATAAATAATCCCGGTTATGCCATGAAAACACTTTATGCAGCGATTGAGGTCGGGTGCGATGCGGTAGTGCTATGCGACACTAACGGCGGAACCGTTACTTTAGATGTGGCGAAAATTGTAGAGGAAGTGCTGCCCAAAGTAAAAGTGTCTTTGGGGGCCCATATGCATAATGATAACGGTATGGCTGTCGCCAATTCCATCGTGGCTATCCAGGCCGGATGCGACCATATTCAAGGGACAATTAATGGTTTAGGCGAGAGATGCGGCAACGCGGACCTTATTTCAATAGTTGCGAATTTGAAGCTTAAACTTAAAGTAGATTGCATTTCGGATAAATCCCTAAAAGAACTTACGGAGCTCTCTAATTTTATAGCCGACACGTGCAATATGAGACAGATGGATAATCAGCCTTTTGTAGGCGGGAGCGCGTTTGCCCATAAAGGTGGAGTCCATATAAATGCCGTCATGAAAAGCCCGATAACTTATGAACACGTTATGCCCGGAAAAGTCGGAAATCGAAGGCACCTATTGATTTCGGACTTGGCAGGAAAAAGCGGGATTATTCAGCGGGCCGAAGAATTGGATATTAAGCTCGACAAAAAAGACCCAAAAACCAAAGAGATCTATGCGCTTGTACAAAAGTTAGAGCACGAGGGATATCATTTTGAAGCGGCAGAGGCCTCTTTTGAACTTTTGATGAAAAGGGTCATGGGAAAGCTGAAAAAGTTTTTCGACCTGGAAGAATTTCGCGTGATCGTCGAGAATAGAGAAGGCAAATTAATAAGCGAGGCTACTATTAAAATAAGCGTCGGCAATGTTAAAGAGCACACGGCCGCTTTAGGCGACGGGCCTGTAAATGCCCTGGATAATGCGCTAAGGAAGGCCCTGAAAGGTTTCTATCCCAGGCTTTCAGAAATGCACCTTACAGATTTTAAAGTAAGGGTCCTGGACGAAAAGTCAGCGACTGCGGCAAGCGTCAGGGTTCTGATCCAATCGCAGGATGAAGATACGTCCTGGTGGACTATCGGAGTATCCGAGAACATTATCGAGGCGAGCTGGCTGGCATTGGTCGACAGTATCGAGTATAAACTAATGAAGGACCTAAAAAGGAAGTAGTTAGTAGATAGTAGCTAGGGATTAGGGATATAATCCCCCTGACTACTAACCCCTGACTACTAACTACTAATTATGAACGAGATCCCCACCAGATATAATCCCAAGGAAGTAGAGGATAAGTGGTACAAATTTTGGGAAGAAAATAAGTTATTCCACGCTGAGCCAAACTCAAAAAAGAAGCCATACACTATAGTTATACCTCCTCCGAACGTTACAGGTATACTCCACATGGGGCACGCCTTGAATAACACTATACAAGATATTCTAATTCGCTATAAAAGGATGAAGGGATATGAAGCCGAATGGATGCCCGGAACGGACCACGCAGGCATCGCTACCCAGAATGTCGTAGAAAAACAAATAGCTAAGGAGAAATTGAAGAGACAGGACCTGGGAAGGGATAAATTTCTAGAAAAGGTCTGGGCATGGAAAGAGGAATACGGCTCAACGATAATAAAACAGCTTAAAAAACTCGGGTGTTCATGCGACTGGGATAGGACCAGGTTTACCATGGATAAAGAGTATTCGAGGGCCGTTACGAATGTTTTCATTTCTTTGTGGGATAAGGGGCTTATTTATCAGGACGACAAAGTGATCAACTGGTGCCCGCGCTGCCTGACCGCCCTTTCTGACGAGGAAGCCCCGCATCGCGAGCTTGACGGGAACCTTTATTATATAAAATATCCTTTTAAAGATAACCCTAAAGAATTTATTGTCGTCGCCACTACAAGGCCAGAGACCATGCTTGGCGATACCGCCGTGGCTGTCAATCCTAAAGATAAAAGATATAAAAAGGTGATCGGAAAAACGCTGGTGCTGCCTTTGGTAAATAGAGAGATAAGGATAATATCCGATGCAATAATAGATATGAAATTCGGCACAGGCGCTGTTAAGGTTACGCCTGCGCATGACCCTAACGATGATATTCTTGGGAAGAAACATAATCTGAAATTTATAAATATATTCCATCCCGACGCGAGGCTGAACGAGAATGCCCTAGAGTACCGGGATATGGACAGGTTTGAGGCGAGAGAAGTCATATTGGAGGACTTAAAAGATCAGAAGCTTTTGGAGAAAATAGAACCGCATAAATTATCTGCGGGCCATTGCTACCGTTGCCATACAATTATTGAACCGTATCTATCGCGGCAGTGGTTCGTTAAAATGCAACCTCTCGCGAAGCCCGCGATCGAAGCGGTAAAGAAAGGGAGAATAAAATTTTATCCCAAGAGATGGACAAAGGTTTATCTTAACTGGATGGAAAATATACAGGATTGGTGCATCTCGCGGCAAATTTGGTGGGGGCACAGGATACCGATATGGTACTGTAAAAGTTGTGCGTCGAGCGTCGTGAGTCGTGAGAAAAATAAAACGCAGTACGCAGTACGCGATACGCAATACGTAAAAGGTATTATTGTTTCGGAGACAAAACCTGAAAAATGCCCTCATTGCGGCTCGAATGAGCTCGTCCAGGACCAGGATGTCTTGGATACGTGGTTCTCTTCCTGGCTTTGGCCGTTCGCCACTTTCGGATGGCCCGATAAAACAGAGGCCTTGAAATATTTTTATCCTACTGATTGCCTGGTTACGGCTCAGGAAATAATATTTTTCTGGGTCGCGAGAATGATAATGGCCGGATTTGAGTTTATGGGAGACATTCCATTTAGCCAAGTTTATATTCACGGCACAGTAAGAGACGATACGGGCAAGAAGATGTCAAAATCATTGGGTAACATAATAGATCCTCTTGAAGTCATAAATGAGTTCGGCTGCGACGCATTGAGGTTTAGCTTGGTTTCTATCACCTCGACCGGCCAAGACGTATTTTTATCAAAGAAGAAATTCGAGATAGGAAGAAATTTCGCAAATAAACTTTGGAATGCGTCCAGGTTTATTCTGATGAACTTGAGCGAAAAGATCGATGTTGATTTGTGCCAGTTTGTTCAGAAAGAGAAATTAAACCTTGCCGAGCGCTGGATCCTGTCAAGGCTTTACAACACGATCCAAGACGTTGACAAGGCGCTGGAAGATTATAGGTTTAATGAAGCCGCATCCATCTTGTATGAGTTCGTATGGCATAATTTCTGTGATTGGTATATAGAGACCGCCAAATTGAATATAAAAAACAAAACCACGCAGATCATCCTTTATAAGGTGCTTGAGAAATCTTTAAGGGTGCTTCATCCGTTCATGCCGTTTATCACCGAAGAGATATGGCAGAATCTGCCGCATCAAAATAAGGGATCAATTATGATAAACTGTATTCCGCACGTGCAAAAAGAGCTTCTGTCTATGAAAGACGAAAAAGATATGCAGCTTATTATAGACCTAGTCATTTGCATAAGGAATATACGCCACGAAATGCAGGTGCAGCTAGACAAGAAAATAAAGATCATCCTGGTGATCGACGAGAAAAAAGCAGCAAAGACTATAGAGGAAAACGCCTCATATATAAAGAATTTGGCTAAAGTCGAAACCATAGAGATATTAGAAAAACTGGCAAAACCTATTGTTCAAAGTGCCTCGAGCGTTGTCGGCAAATTAAGCGTATATATACCCCTTGCCGGGCTGATAGATGTAGATAAAGAAAAAGCAAGGCTCAAGGCTAAGATCGAGGAGTTGACAGGTTTTTTAAATTTAAATAATTCTAAATTGGAAAACAAGGATTTTACCAAAAAAGCCCCAAAGGAAGTTGTCGAGAATATCAGAATAAAGAATGAGACGGTAAAAGAATCGCTCGCGCAGGTTAAGAAAAACTTAGAGATGTTGAAATGACCTACTTTAATGATCTGGATAAAGCCAGGGTATTGCCGATACTGAGAGCTGCTTTGAAAGAAGACATAGGAAAGGGGGATATCACCACTTTCGCCACGATACATAAGTTTGCCAGCGTCAGGGCAGGTATAATAACTCGTGACGAAGGTGTTATATGCGGCCTCCCGATAGTAGATATGATACTTAATATTATGGATTACAGTGTTCGGGTCAAGCCTACTATAAATGAGGGCGATATCGCCCATGAAGATAAAGAGATTATTTTCATAGAAGGCCCGGCAAGGCCCATTCTCATGGCCGAGAGGACAATATTGAACTTTTTAGGAAGATTAAGCGGGGTAGCTACAAAGACAAGAAAATTCACCGAGAAGGTAAAAAAATATAATGTAAAAATAATGGACACAAGAAAAACGACTCCTCTTTTAAGGTATCTCGAAAAATACGCCGTGAGGGTTGGAGGAGGCTCCAACCATCGCATAGGTCTTTGGGACCAGGTCCTTATAAAAGATAATCACATAAAGACTATCAGGTGTATGAGGAGCCCAACTTGCGATAAAACGCCTACGCTAAAAGATATCGTATGCATAGCAAGGGAAAAAACGCAAAAGAATATAAAAATAGAAATCGAAGTAGAAAATTTAAAAGAATTCCAGGAGGCCATGCAGGCCAGACCGGATATCATAATGCTGGACAATATGAGTGTCGAAGACGCGAAAAAGGCCGTAGAGTTCAGGGGAGAAATGAAAGAGGATAAGGCCGTAAAGCTAGAGGTGTCCGGCGGTGTCACGCTCGACAATGTTGAATCGTATGCCGCCTCCGGCGTAGACATGATATCAATAGGCTCTCTCACCGCAGATGTGAAATCTCTCGACATGTCCCTAGAGGTAATGGGCTAAGAAATATTTATTGTCAGGTTACTAGCAGTTACTAAACCAAGCATTCATTTACAGTTTAGTTAATATAAGTTAATAAAAGTTACAGTAACTTTTATTAACTAAAGAAGTATTTGGCCCTCGATTAATAACTTATAGTAACCTTTGGTAACTTATAAAATATGTCAAATGCATTTAAATTAATTACGGAACTGAGGCCAAAGGGTGACCAGCCTAAAGCGATAGAAGAGTTGGCGCAAGCCATATTAAGCGGAAAGAGATTCAGCACCCTTCTTGGCGTAACAGGTTCAGGCAAGACCTTCACGCTGGCGAATGTTATCGCGAAAATCGGGAAGCCGGTGCTTGTCATCTCTCACAACAAAACGCTCGCTGCGCAGCTTTACGCCGAGTTTAAAGAATTTTTCCCGGAGAATGCCGTGGAATATTTTGTGAGCTACTATGATTATTATCAGCCCGAGGCCTACGTGCCTCATACGGATACGTATATCGAGAAAGACGCCTCTATCAATGACGAAATAGACAAGCTCAGGCTTTCGGCGACTAGTTCTCTTATGTCAAGAAGGGATGTCATCATCGTAGCAAGCGTTTCGTGCATATACGGCTTAGGTTCGCCTGAGGAATACGGAGAGCTGCTCGTGGTCTTGGAAAAAGGCAAATCGATCTCTAGAGAAGATGTTTTATCGAGGCTGATAAATATTTATTATGAAAGGAATGATTTCGATTTTAAACGCGGAACCTTTAGGGTAAGAGGCGAGACGCTTGAGATATTTCCGGCGTATGAGGATAAGGCCATAAGGGCCGTGGTCCCCGATGATAAAATAGATAGACTCGCCGAAATAGACCCGCTTACCGGTAAGGTTATTAATGAATTGGACAAGGTTGCCGTGTATCCCGCTAAACACTTCGTTACTACGAGCGATAAATTACAAAAGGCTATTCACGTGATAGAAGAGGAACTGAAGGGCCAGCTTGAGAAATTCCAAAAAGAGGGAAAGCTTTTAGAAGCCCAGAGACTTCAGACCAGAACCAGGTTTGATATAGAGATGCTTCAGGAAATAGGCTTTTGCAGCGGCATTGAAAATTACTCAAGGCTTATATCCGGAAGAGAGCAGGGCTCAAGGCCTTATTGTCTTATAGATTATTTCGGCTCCGATTTTCTTACGGTTATAGACGAATCTCACGTTACTATTCCACAGATTGGCGGTATGTATGAGGGGGATAGGGTGAGAAAACAGACGCTTGTGGACTATGGCTTCAGGCTGCCCTCAGCCTTGGATAATAGGCCGCTCAGATTTGACGAGTTTGAGAAATTAGTTAAACAAGTAATTTATGTTTCCGCTACACCCGGTGAATTCGAGGTTAAAAGAAGCGAAGGTGTCGTCGAGCAGCTTATAAGGCCCACAGGCATTGTTGATCCTGAAATTTTGGTGAAACCTACAAAGAACCAAGTGGATGACCTGATAAGCGAGGTAAAAAAACGCGCCGAAAGGCACGAGAGAGTGCTTGTAACTACTTTAACAAAACGGATGGCAGAGGACCTTTCAAAATATTTGGAGGAGATGGGCCTTAAGACAAAATACCTGCACTCTGAAATAGGCGCCATTGAAAGGGTTGAGATCTTAAGGAGCCTGCGCTTGCGGGAGTTTGATTGCCTCGTCGGCATAAACCTCTTGAGGGAAGGGCTTGACCTGCCCGAGGTCTCCCTGGTGGCTATTTTAGACGCCGATAAGGAAGGTTTTTTAAGGTCACAGACTTCCCTAATACAGATCGCGGGACGGTGCGCGAGAAATATCAACGGCCAGGTATTCATGTACGCCGACACTATAACCGGTTCTATGAGGCAGGCGATAAAAGAAAGCCGGAGAAGAAGAGAAACGCAGATCGAGTTTAACAAGAAATATAAAATAACTCCTACAACCGTAAAAAAGGCCATACACGAAGGCATAGTATCCTCTAAAAAGGCTAAGGAATTAATCCCGAAGCTTAGCGGTGAGAGCGTGGACGAGTATGAGCTTCATAGTTTAATTTCTGAGCTCGAACGCGATATGATGTCTGCGGCGCGAAATCTTCAGTTTGAAAAGGCCGCCATTCTGCGAGACCAGATAAAAAAACTACAGGCGCAGATACCCGATAAGAAGGAAACCGGCATTAAATAGAAGGGGCAGGTTTATGGATGAAGAAATCTTAAAAATATTTAAATCAAGGCCGAATGAATACATATCCGGGGAAGAATTAAGCTTGTCTCTGGAGGTTTCCAGAACAGCCATCTGGAAACACATAGAAAAGCTGAGGAAAGACGGGTATAAAATAGAGGCTGTTCCTAACCTGGGCTATAAACTCTTGTCTACCCCCGATAAATTATTGCCAGAAGAGCTTAAGATAGGCTTGAATACTAAGATAATTGGGAAGCGGATTTTTTCTTATGCGAGCGTGGATTCTACCAATGCGATCGCGTATAAATTTGCAGAGGACGGATTTGAAGAAGGGACGGTCGTAGTAGCCGAGGCCCAGACAAAGGGCAAGGGCCGGCTTGGCCGGACTTGGATTTCGCCCAAGGAAGCCGGAATATACTTTTCATTCATTTTGAGGCCTGATATCTTACCGTCGGAAGTGTCAAAGATAACACTTCTTTCTGCAGTGGCTGTCACAAAGGCTATAAGAGAAGTTTCAGGGCTTAATGCTGTGATAAGATGGCCGAATGATGTTTTAATAGATAATAAAAAGGTATGCGGAATATTGACCGAAATGAAAGCCGAGCAGGACAAGATAGATTTTATGATAATCGGGATAGGAATAAATGTGAATACGCAAAAAGCCGACCTCCCGGAAGAGGCAACCTCTTTAAAAGAGGAAATAGGCGGTGATGTTCAAAGGATAATGTTGGCTAAGGCAGTGCTGGAGCATTTCGAACATTATTATGTTTTATGCATGAAAAAGGGTTTCGAACCTATAATTAATGAGTGGCATAAGTTCTCGGCTATGTTGGGCTCAAGAGTAAAAGTTATATGCCATGATAAAGAGATCCAAGGCCAAGTGCAGGATATAGACGAGAGCGGGGCTTTGGTTATTAGGCTGGATAACGGTCTTATGGAGCGCATTTTTACGGGCGATGTCAGATTTTTGAGATAACGGAGGATAAAAAGTGGTCTTAGCGGTTGATATAGGAAATACTAATATTGTCTTGGCGCTTTTTAAAGGCAAAAGGTTCATAAGTGAGTTGAGGATCCCTACAAATCCCCATAAAGGGATCTATGTATATAAAAATAAGGTGCTTAACTTCGTAAAGAGTAACAATAAATCCGAAACGCCTCAAGCAATAATAGTCTCGAGCGTTGTTCCCGGCGCGCTAGCCAGCACAAAGAAGATGCTAGCGGCCAACTTCGATACGGTGCCTTTAATATTAGGAGAAAGTATTAAGGCGCCTATAAAAAATGAATATAGAAAACCTGGGCAAGTAGGCCAGGATAGGTTAGTAAACGCCTTTGCCGTGCTGTGTTTTTATAGGAAACCGGCAATTATACTTGATTTTGGCACGGCAGTTACGATCGACGTGTTATCTAAGGAAGGTTCTTATCTAGGAGGGGTGATTGTGCCGGGCGTTGAACTGTCAATAGAAAATCTCACAAGACGAGCCGCCCTTTTGCCTTATATAAATTTAAGAAAACCAAAGGATATACTAGGGCAGAGCACAGTAGAAAGCATGCTTAGCGGGATCTTCTACGGATACGCGGCATTATGCGATGGGATTATAGATAGGCTCAAACGAAGGTTAAAAATAAAACCTATTGTTATAGCTACCGGCGGTCATTCGAAGCTTCTTTCCAGTTATTGTAAGAATATAGACGCGATAGATCCCCACCTGACCCTTAAGGGGCTTAATCTTATATATCTTACTATTTCTAAAAAGAGCTAGAATTGACGAAATAGCTTGCTTTTTGTCTTAATGTAGCTTAAAATGTATATTATAAGCTATTATACGAGTTGATTTTTCCGGCTTGTTTTTGTATCATATATTACTTGTTAGCACTCGGTTAAGAGGAGTGCTAAGGGAATCCAAAAATAAAGAAACGTTAAAAAAACGGGAGGTGTATGTATGGCAAAGATTCAACCATTGGGAGATCGAGTCTTGATAAAAGTTTTAGAGGCCCAGGAAAAGACCAAGGGCGGAATAGTTTTACCGGATACGGCTAAAGAGAAACCGCAGGAAGGGCAGGTAGTGGCGGTAGGAAAAGGGCATATTTCCGAAGAAGGCAAAGTGACGCCGCTTGAATTAAAGGCCGGAGATAAGATCTTATTCGGAAAATACTCTGGAACCGAGATTACAGTAGACAGTGAGGATTATCTAATACTAAAAGAAGAAGATATCCTAGCGATAATAAAGTAAAAAGATTTAACTTAAAAAGGAGGTCGATTACCGTGGCAAAGCAATTAAAATTTAACGAGGAAGCTCGCAGGGCTATTATGTCAGGCGCAAAGCAATTGGCTGATGCAGTAAAGGTTACGCTTGGCCCTAAGGGCAGGAATGTTATTCTGGAAAAGAAGTTTGGCGCTCCGACAATCACAAAAGACGGAGTTACAGTAGCGAAAGAGATAGAATTGAAGGACCCATACGAAAATATGGGGGCTGAGATGATAAAAGAAGTTGCTTCGAAGACATCTGATATAGCGGGCGATGGTACCACAACCGCTACGATTTTGGCGGAAGCTATATTTAAGGAAGGGTTAAAGAACGTAACCTCCGGGGCTAACCCGATGGACCTTAAAAGAGGCATCGATAAGGCCGTGGAAAGGGTAGTTGAGGAATTAAAGAAAATATCGAAACCTGTAAAAGACAAAAAAGAGATAGCCCAAGTAGCTACTATCGCCGCCAATAATGACCACAAGATAGGCGAGCAGATAGCAGAGGCCATGGATAAGGTCGGAAAAGACGGCGTTATTACTGTTGAGGAAGCGAAAACGATCGAGACGACTTTGAATATAGTGGAAGGTATGCAGTTTGACCAGGGCTACCTTTCCCCGTATTTTGTTACAGACGCCGAAAGAATGGAAGCGACATTGGAAGATCCTTATATCCTGATCCATGAAAAAAAGATCGCAGGGTTAAAGGATATGCTTCCGCTCTTAGAGAAGATCGCAAAGACAGGCAAGCCTATTTTATTGCTTTCCGAAGAAGTCGAAGGCGAAGCATTAGCAACTCTTGTAGTGAATAAGCTCCGCGGAACGCTGGCATGCTGCGCTGTAAAGGCCCCGGGATATGGCGACAGGCGCAAGGCCATGTTAGAAGACATAGCGACTCTCACGGGCGGCAGGGCTATTACAGAGGATTTAGGAATAAAGCTCGAGAACGTTAAACTCGAGGATTTGGGAAGGGCCAAGAGGGTAACCGTTGATAAAGATGATACAACGATCGTGGAAGGCGCGGGTAAAACCTCTGACATAAAGGGAAGAATCGCTCAGATAAAGAAACAGATCGAAGATAGCGATTCAGATTATGATAAGGAGAAACTTCAGGAAAGGCTCGCAAAGCTTTCAGGCGGAGTGGCCGTGATAAACGTCGGGGCCGCAACCGAGACAGAGATGAAAGAGAAAAAGGCCCGAGTTGAAGACGCTTTGCACGCTACCAGAGCCGCGGTTGAGGAAGGCATTGTTCCTGGCGGCGGAGTGGCTCTCCTTAGATGCGTTGATAAGCTTGCCGATCTAAAAGCGAAAGGCGACGAAGCCATAGGTATTTCAATAATCAGAAGGGCCCTGGAAGAGCCTATAAGACAGATCGCAGCTAACGCAGGAGCCGAAGCTTCAGTGATCGTGGATAAAGTAAAGAATGAAAAAGTGAACGTAGGTTATGACGCCGACAAAGGCGTGTTTACAGACATGATCCAGGCCGGGATCATCGACCCGACAAAAGTTACAAGAAGCGCCCTTCAAAACGCTGCTAGTATTGCCGGGTTATTATTGACGACCGAGGCTTGTGTAGTAGAAATTCCTGAAGAAGAAAAAGCGCCGGTAGGTATGCCGCCAGGAGGAATGGGCGGAATGGGCGGAGGAATGTACTAAAAAACAGTCGTGAGTCGTGAGTTGTAAGTCGTGAGTTTAGATTGGCCGGGGAGTTAGTTCCCGGCCAATTTTTTTCTGTTGACATAAAAAATTAATCTTGTATAATTATTAGCTACCAAACGAAGGGATCTGTTATGGCATTCTGGATAGGAAAAAATAGAAAAGCAAGACGATGTTACGGTTTTGATGAAGTTGCTCTTGTCCCGGGGAATGTTACCATAAATCCTAACGAAACAGATGTCAGCTGGAAATTAGACGGCAAGAAATATAATATACCGATAATAGCGTCCGCTATGGACGGAGTCGTAGATGTGAATTTTGCCATAGCAATGGGGAAATTAGGCGGGCTGGCTGTTCTAAATCTCGAAGGTATCCAGACCAGATACGATAACCCCAAAGAGGTTCTCGATCAAATATCGCATGCCGACGTAAAAGGCGCCACAGAATTAGTCCAATCGATCTATAATAAACCCATAAAAGAGGAATTAATTGCTCAAAGGATCAAAGAGATCAAGAAAGCAAATGTCCCTGCGATAGTAAGCGCCATACCCCAAAGAGCCGAAAAATTCGGCCGGATAGCTCAAGAAGCAGGATGCGATATATTTATCGTCCAGGCGACAGTTACAACGGTTAAACATATCTCAACCGAATACAAAACATTAGACTTCAAGAAGTTCTGCAAGAAGATGAAAATACCGGTTGTCATCGGGAATTGTGTTACTTATGAAGTAGCCTTGCAACTTTTGGATACAGGGTGCAGCGGCCTTTTGATAGGTATAGGCCCCGGGACAGCCTGCACAACAAGAGGTGTCCTGGGCATCGGAGTCCCGCAGGTTACGGCGACATGCGATTGCGCGGCAGCGCGCGATAATTATTTTAAGAAAAAAGGAAAATATATACCGGTAATAACTGACGGCGGCATGTCCACGGGCGGCGATATCTGCAAAGCCTTTGCGTGCGGGGCAGATGCGGTTATGCTGGGTAATTCTTTCGCGAGGGCAGAAGAAGCTCCCGGTAAAGGATTTCACTGGGGGATGGCAACGCCTCATCCGAATCTTCCGAGAGGGACCAGGATACGGGTAGGAACTACAGGGACATTAAAGGAAATCTTATTCGGCCCGGCCAGGCTTGATGACGGGACACAAAATTTAGTCGGCGCTCTAATGACGAGCATGGGCAATATCGGAGCCAAAGATATAAAAGAAATGCATAAGACAGAAATAATTATTGCGCCTTCCATACAGACAGAAGGCAAGGTTTTTCAGGCTGCCCAGAAAGTGGGAATGGGGAAGTAAAAAGCAGCGATTAGCGGCTAGCGTTTAGCGTATAGTAAAAATAACAAATAGGGTTGCATTAAATTGCAGCCCTATTTTTATTGGCATAGGTGTTAGAGAATAAAAAAGCTTGATTTGGTCCCTTGACAAGGACCATTTTTATGCTATACTTATTATTAGCTTTAATAAAGGTTTTAGCCATTGAATTACTACTTGGGATAAAAGCACCAAACCTATGGAGGAGAGGGTGCAAAACCGCAGATCCGAAGAAGTAGTAAAAAGAGGCTATTTAAGAAAAGAGATAGCCAGATCGTCCAAACCCCTTAGGGGCATTATATGGTGCGGTCTGGCTATTTCTATTTATAGGTTACGTATAGCACTTAATAGAGTATTATTAGATTCTATTACTATCAGTGTGCTAGTATCATTTTTATTTTCCACCATAACCCCGAGTTATTCCTTTGCTCTTGCCCCGGCCACAGGTGATCAAGAAAGCTACCAGTCTATGCTTGATTATATGTGGAGACTGAGGCACCAGCAGCACAATGACGAAACTACGCCACTGACAATGGATGGTTTTATCGCAGCTCATGTTGAGTCAGGAGATATCTATACTATTTCAGATATAGATAGTAAGTTAGACCCAAGGCTTCTTGATAGGCTTGAAGAAATAAAAGGCGCCATCGGAGAGATATTAGCGGATAGTTGCCCTGATGTAGAAGATGGCCATGTCTTGCTGAGGAGATTGGAAGAAAGAGGTATTAAGATCCAGCTTCTTGTAGCTAGTGACGAAGAGAATTTACCAAAGTATGAAGAGATAGATGAACTTACCAATGGCGAAGAAAAAGGGCAAGAGGTAAGAGGTCATGCCTCAACCGATTATATAACATTGATAGTAAGAAGGGGAGAACTTGAAAAAGGAGAGGTATTACTCGGCAAAGGCAGAAGCTGCCATCTTGCCACTTTTGTTGCAGGCGTATGTGTCCATGAAATATTTGCACGCTCAAGCATGGCGCAAACGGCACTGGAAGCTCTAGGTGGCCAGGATGTTAACCGAGTACGCGGACTTCTTCATAGTCTTGAAGGCAGACGAAAACAGGCAGAGCAGGAAATAATAGAACACGGTCAAATAGAGGCCCCGGAGTTAAGAACAGAGCTAGCGCAACTCGAGTTTGATGAAACGTTATCAGATGACTTGAGAGATTATGCTGCTGATGCATCTAGTCAGGGCCATTTACCCGAAGATATAATAGAGATCCCATATATAGGCCGTAGATTACAGCCAGAACGGGAACTTACCGAACGACAGGCAGAAGAGAGGGCCTCAATAGAACTTCAAAAAGATATAGCTTTGCTAATAGCCGATCTAAAGCTAGTTATCGCAGACGCTAAAAGTGCCAGCACAGACACGCAAATGGCTGGTATTGAAGGACGCATGCGAAAATTACTTGAGCAAATTAAAGAAATCTATACCAGCGTTCCTGTAGCTATACAAGAAAATAGGCCTTATGGCTTCTACAAAGATCTTCTTGCGCAACTCAAAGAACGGCGTGATTCCAAAAATCCCGGATCCATATACCAGCAGATAGAAGAAGCTGACCGAAGGAACGATGCTAAAGCTCTTGCGCGGCTGAACCAAGAGGCGATACGAAATAACCGTTTAGTATTAAAGGTCCAAATGATGGTTGCGGGTAAGATTCTTACAGGCAGGTCAGGGCTTAAAGAATCTTCTATGATGCGAAACGCTGCTCTATGGTCATTAGAAGGCGCTTTAAACAGCGCAAAGGCGCTCGAAGACGAGCTTCATTACAGGACTCAGCGATTGAGAGTGGCTAAATTCGTACGTGAAATTGAAACTACAGATCCCATAGGCAATATAGTGCGGACATTCAGGCTCGAAGGTTTTAATATAGAAGTCTTAGAGCCCGCGCCCGGACAGGAAGAGCCCAAGGTCTCGATACGGCAGCAGAAATGGATCAATGTCCACACAAACCTTGAAAGGATCCAGCAAAATATAAGAAAGGGCAATATTGCAAAGGCGCTGGAACAGATAGACACACTCATCGCCTTATACAATGTACGTTACATTGTTGCAATGGAACGCTATAGGGATATTGCAGGAGAACTTAAAGCACTGCGTAAAGTAATACAAAAATTACCGGATGCCCAGGCGCCTCCTGCTTCGGCTAGCGAAGATACTGAAGCCAGAATAGATAATATTGCCAGAAACATAGTTCATCCCAAACAAAGAATTTGGGTAGATATACAATTCCAGGACCTAGCGGCTGCCTTCCGGAGCAGAATACATATACTCGCAGGGTATGTAACCGAATACAACCTGATCGTTGCTAATAAAAGTAATATAGAATACTATGCAGAAAAATTGCTAGTAGCACGTGAAAAAGGCTACCTTCCCCAAAGAAATAAAAACATTATACTTGGAGGCCTGACAAGATTAGTCGAGTGGACCGATAGGGGTTTTGTTTATCCTAAACAGTTTGCGACAATTGACCTTAAGCCGGCGATCGAGCTTATCGAAAGGGACGAATTTGAAAGCGCTGAAAAATATCTTAGAGAAGCTGTAGCGGAAATGGAAAAGCGTCTTGCAGAAATTACGAGAATCAGCGCAAATGAAAAAAAAGCAGCGGTCGCGCTATATGCTGAATTTAGAGACCATGACGTAAGCGCTAGGGTAGAAGGCATAATTGCTTCAGCAAGAGATAAAAATTTTGATCAGGCCCTTAACCAATTATCTGATTTAAGGGAGATGTATTTTAACCAGGAATTGGTTGAGCCGGGTTATGTCAGGGCAGAGTTCCTGCTTAGGGGGGTCGTATCTATGATACGCGGAGCCCAAAGGCAGAAAAATCCCGAACCAACAATAGCGAAATTACAAGAAAGACTGGATCAGGTTAAGGAAGATATAGCGCACAAAAACTCCTATAGGGTGGCTGTTACGCAAGAAAGTGGGGCTTCTAGATTTATTTTTATTAATCCTGGTACGACAGCCCGCGGGCTTCTTGCCATGCTAAAAAGAAATCCTAATGAGACTTCTATAAGTACAGGAGCTGGCTGGATACCGCAGGACCAGCTTACCAGTCATAAGCTGCGGGATAGCACAACAGTAACCATTGCCAGTAGCGAAAACGTGAGTTTTGGGGATATCTGCGCACTGGACGAACATGACCCGACTTTTGTAGGCCTGGATCAGCAGATCGCACAAACATTTGATACATTACGTAAGGCCCTCGGCGTAGAAGATCAGTTTATAAGCGAAACCCAATTCGACCAGGCTCTTCAAATGCAAGGAAAGGCTACACAAACCGAGCTTGCGGTGATAAGGGAAGATATAAAAAAGTTCCTACGAGAAAAAATACGCGGAGATCTCCCTAATATTTACTTCTTGCCCTCAGAAGGACTCTACCTCTGGGACGTAAACAACCACAACGCCGCAGCGCATTTTTCAAGAGATAACCATTCCATTTATATTAACCTCAACTTTGTACGATTCCTTCAACAAAATCTTGATGACCCGATAGAACTTCAACAAGCCTTCCGCGCGCTTGCACTGCATGATGCATTGCATATAGAAGGTAAAGCACACATATCTGCGCTACGGTCCTCCGGACAGGCATCGCCCGAATTAATGAGAGTTTTTGATAAGGCAAAATTTTTACATCTAGTTAGGCATGCTTTAGCTGATAAAAATTTAAATGTGCTTTCTAGTTGGAACATGCAACATTCAGAATATCGTTCTTTACAGCAAAGGCTTCGTAATAACATAGCCGGCGGCTATCCCGCAGTATTCACAGCATGGGCCGAGGATATAGCCAATATTGCAGAAGAAGTTACGGGTGAAAGACGGTATATACCATATAGCGATATTCGCCAGCGTATCGCATTCAACGAAGAAGAAGATAAAAAAGCTTTCCTTGAGATTGTACGACGCGCCTTGAAGGAAGACAATATAGGCATGCTTTCGCGAAAAAATGTAAGCAGGGTAGACAATGCTCTAACTAGGAGACTGGATAATAATGTACCAGGTGGTTATACGGCGGTATTAACAAGATGGGCTGAGGATATAGCCAATGTTGTAGAAGAAGTTACGGGCCAGAGGCGATATATAACTTATGAAGAGGTCCGTCGCTATCGTTCCTTTGACGAGGAAACAGATAAAAAGGCTTTCCTGGAGGTTGCACGACATGCTTTAGAAAACAATGACTTAAGCATGCTTTCATTTGCGGGGATGCGGGTCTCAAATGATGCTTTAAGGACCGAATTGCATTTTAATACACCAGGAGGTTATTCAGCAGTATTCACAAGATGGCGTGAGGATATAGCCGATGTTGCAGAAGAAGTTACGGATAAGAGGCGATATATACTATATGAAGAGGTTCGACGAAATCAGCCCTTTGATAAGGATATAGATAAAGAGGCTTTTCTAGAGATTGTGCAGCGTGCAGTGGAAGAAGATAATTTAGCTATGCTTTCACCTACAGGCATGCGTGGTTTAGACTATGCATTGCTTGGAAGGCTCAATAATAATATACAAGGCGGCTATCAAGGAGTATTTGCGGAATGGCGTGAAGACATAGCTGATATAGTTGAAGAGGTCAAAGGCGAGAGAAGATATTTAGATTATGAAAATGATATTATTCAGACAAGCAGTTTCGGTAGAGTATCTTATTGGATGGGGAAAGCGTTTCCATCGATGTTAGAAAGAAATACAGCAATAGTACTTTTTGTTATGGGTCTTATAGACGAACCTGAAAAAGGCAGAAACTGGCAGGTATCTTTCACTCCCGAAGGCGCTAGATATGCATGCTTTGTCGATTTTTATAGCAATAATGGAGCAGGCAGTATAATATTTGAACCTCATGGAAATAGGAGGGAAAGTTTAGCTGACTATGAACAGACAAGAAGACATCAATACAAAGGAACGTGGGTGGATCAAATACAACATGTATTTTTCTTTGAACGCATTAACGCATTGATGTCTGATATATTACCTCAGTTGCTAGGCAGAGAAATAACGGAACAAGAACGCACAAGGATTGCCCATCTTATAGAAGAGTCTGAGCGGGAAACACAAATTGCTCTCGAAATTGACGCAACAGCAGAGGGTGCTTTTGCAGAATGGCCGGAACCAGGGGCAGGAGTTGTAGAGATTGCAGATGTGCACTTACGCCAACCAGAGATTGTCAAAGTCTTCGAAGAAGAGCCCGAACTCGAACTTGCCGGAGCACCGGGCCAGAATCTCGTCAAGGGCGACATTCCCGAATCAGACATCAGCAACGAGCAACAGAGCCTAATCGAAGGCGGTTTTGCAGTGGCGTGGAATATGAAAAATGCCGATCAGGTCATAGCTATATTGGAAAAAGAGACATTAGAAGACGACGATTATGCAGCGTTATTAAGTTTGTTGCCTAATCTGCCGGCTAACACGCGAGAGCTTTTAAAACAAAATTTGGAATCTCCTGAGGCGCGTAAAACCTTGGCCGGGTCTATTCGAGCAGAGAGCGATGCTGTTATGGATGCTCTAAAAGATGCGGAGGCATATGCAGAAACTTTTAAAGACGAATATAGGCAATTCTTTCTAGAGAATATAAAATCTTTAGAAAAACGCAGGTTTGTAGTTTTCTTCTCTAAAGAAGGATTATTTGCCAATGGACAAGTTCTTGGCCATGGCTCTGCCAATAATAATTCAACATATATACACACCTCAGGCATAAATAATTTAGGCGTCACAGGTATTGCCCTTGTTTTGTTGCACGAACATATGGATGCGATAAGAGGCAGGCACGAAGAAGACATAGAAAATGAAATATTTGATAAAGAAATACGGACACCTTGGGAAGCGTCTATGGTGTGCAGATGGATAAGGACTAACGGCTCTCAGGGGAGGATAGATCCGGGCCTAGAGGGACTTAGGTCGAGCGGAGGGCCGCTATACGCCGGCCTTGCCAATCTGGCAAGACTGATAAAATATATATCAGAAAATAATATACAAATTAAGCCAGGGCTAGAAGATGAGATCGCTAGCGCCTTTGAACTTTGCGTGATATCAAATGAAACTAGAACGCAGGCGCAAAATGCTTTCAGGCACAATTACTACATAAGAGCTTATCTGGGGGGCATCTATCAAAGGCAGGCGTTGTCTCTTATCGAAGAGCTTCCATTGGCAGAGGATAATGTGAAAAGAAGTATGATGCGCGCTATGATGGTAAGGCGTCTTACTCAAGGCCCACAAGGCGGAAAGATTATTGAAGTAGGGTCAGGTTTTTCTATTCATCCGCTGCTTCAGGCAGTTTTGAATCCTGCGGTAGATCAAGTTGTTACCGTAGACCGCAGGAGCCTTTTAGATAGAGATACCCAGATAATTCCCGCCAGAAATCTAATTGATGAATTGGAAAAAAGAGGATGCCAATATATTCCGATAGAAATGGATGCCGTAAACTTGGTCCCCGAATGCGGATTCGGGTCTGATACATTTGATCACGCGAGCGCTTTTGACATATTTGGCGGCATGGATTACAGCGAATATGCCAATTGGACAATGAATGATTTTAGCAATAGAAAACCGCCGCCTTATAAGATAATGCAAAATTTGCTAAATCTTGTAAGGGAAGGAGGAACTATTCTTGTAACTAGCACATCGCCAGGCATAGGGATCCCTATTGACTCTGCCGAATTGTTAGATAGGGTGGCTAAAGATATGGGTATAGTTATAAGAGGCGGGAATTCTTTTAAATACGATGTTTCCGATTCCAAAGGCGTATTATTTGCAGTATTGAAAAAACCGGCCAAAGAGCCAAACGGTTATACACCGCTTGATGAAGAGCATCATTTGTTTCAGAATGTTTTTAAATTAGCCGTAAGATATCAAGAGCACTCTGCCAGATATGTCAATGGTGCTTTGAATACCAGCGTGTTGGAACAAACTATAGCTAATTTAAGAGGTTTCTTAAGAGTCGCCGAATTAAGGGTGACAACCGCCAAGCAGTTTTTATCCGGAGGGGAACGCGTTGAAGGAGCTCGAGAAAAACTTTCTGAAATGAGACAAAAATTACGTTATATGGCTGTATTGACTTCCTCGGTATATGCTTTGGCAATAGAAGGATTAGGACGCGAAATGGAACCGGTACAGAGGGAAAAGGTGGAAGCGCTTGATACAGTTCTTGCTTTAAGAAAAGAATTAACAGGGACAGCGGATATAAAAGAAAGAGAAGCTATTATTCAGCGCATGATTTATTACACCAATTTATTTCAGGATAGTAGAAGTGCGAGCCAAGTAGAGGATCAAATTAAAGACTTTGAAAGAGAGCTTCGGGCATTGAGAACCGGATACGTTATTACAGATGAAGAATTGCAGCTTGTCCTGGAAGATATTCGCGCCGGAGAAGGCGCTAATTCTGAAATATTGATGGCGCAGATCACTGCGAAGCGTGAATATGCAGATGAAATAAAGAGAAGATACGTCGAACACGAATCGCCTCTTAATCCTTTGGCTATAGATACAGTTATACAGAGATGCGCAGAAAGAAAACAAGTATTTTCTTTGTTCGATCAAGATATCCGAGTTCTAGGAGCGGAATTTGGTGATGCTATACGTATGTCAGGGGCCACTGGCACGCTTGCAGGATTAAAAAGGGTTCTTGAGTCCACGGGAGGAGATATTCAAATAGCGTTTGTCAATAGCGAAGCCGAACTTCCTGTATATCAAGGAGAGAGGGTATGGGGGCATGCCGGGACTTATGTGACAGCGTTCGCACTGCCTTCGGAAATGCACACACCGGAAGGCAGGAGAAAAATAATAGCAAGGCTCTTCCATGAGATAAGGGCCAGGTCCCATAAGCCTGAACAGCCGCTGGATGAGTTTGAGATCACAAATGTATCGATAGCGAACGATGTAATGGTAAACGGCTGTTTGATGGATCCTGGATTGAGAGCCGAATTTGCCGGTCTCACATTTCCTGAAGAACTTGATATCATGGAGCGGGATTATGCAATTGATTTTGAAAGTGGCCGTTTTAAGTTTATCGCGACACTGTTTTTAGGAGCAGCGGGAGCTGCGCTCGCAGGCTGTCCAAAACCGGCGCCACAACCTCAGCCAAAACCTCCTGCTGTTGTAGAACCGGCCGCTCCTGTGCCGATTCAACCTGCTGCGCCTGCGCCGTCTTCAGAACTTATGGCGCAAGTGCAAAATTCTGCAAAAGTGATCAAAAGTATCCCGAATGGAAAATTCACAGCGATGTTTTGGGATACAGCGGAGATTGACACGGCAAATGATTTTAAAGATCTTGCTGCATTCGGATTTAACGAAGTCATAGTGGATGGTTATGATTTCGAGCAAGGGAATATAAGAGTGGAACGCATGGAGAAGATTATTATAGCGGCATACGATGCAGGGATCACTTCTTTTAAATTCGTTATGGGCGCTCCAGACTGGCCTTACGAAGGTAAGGGGTTTGCCGTTCAAGCTACCACTACTTTATGCGGCAAAATGGCAGAATTAAAAAGAAACCTGGAACAAAGAGATTTGCCTGGCGTAGCAGGTATAATAAAAGGCATAGCCATTGATGTGGAACCTCACACTGTGGAAAATTGGGATTATGACCTGGGGCCATATTGCAGTTTGCATAATCAACTGGAGTCAATAGCTTCAAAGAATAAATTGACCTATAATAGGATAGAGGCGTTTTGGTATGCCCAGCCCACAACGGAAGACGGCAAGCGTATTAAGAATTATACCACTGTTACAGGCGATGATGTCTCTTATATTATGTCATACAGGGCCACGGGCAACGGAACATTTGGGATGGCATCTTTTATAGGAGAAAAAAGCTACCATGTAGGAGGTTTTGATTTAGTCGAAACCTCTCCGATAGGCTATTCGGGGGCATATAATTCACTACCGAGGGCGTTATCAAAATATGTAGAACTATCGAAAGCCCAACGAGGCAAAACATTTAACGGCGCATTTGTGCATGCCGGAAGTATAAACGATTTTCGAGTCGCGCTTAATGGCTGGAGAGAAGGCAGGGTAGTTGCCCAAGACCAAAACCTCGCCAAGGGTATACCCGGATCTCCGAATGAGGTAGAGGCGGAGATACGCGCCGAACAAGATCGCCTCATAAACGAAGGCTTTGCCGTGGCATGGAGTATGAGGCATGCCGATGAGATAATGAATATCTTGCAGAAAGACGGTGAATTGACCGAAGAAGATTGCGATGTACTTGTGGATTTCTTCCCTGATTTAACTGATAGGACCGCAACGCGCGGACTTCTGATAAGAAACCTAGCCGGAAGGCCTGTGCGCCAAGCCTTGATACGGTCAATACAGGCCCAAAGACACGCTATATTTAACATTAGCCTCCATCAGGATATCTACAGGGATATGTTTAAAGAGGAGTACAGGGATTCCGTTGAAGCCAATATGCCGGCGCTGCGAAACCGCAGATTCGTCATATTTTTCTCAAATGAAGGTTTCTTTGCACAGGCACGGGTCCTCGGCCATGGTTCGCCCGACGATAGATACAACTCCATATATATGCATACCGACAGTATAGAAACCTTAAATTTCGATAGTTTAGCTTTAATTATGCTCCATGAGCACATGGATGCAGTAAGAGGCAGACATGAAAATGACATTCAGGATAACATATTTTACGTTAATATAAAACAACCATGGAACGGCATGCTTGGTATCACCCAAACTGAAAACGTGGCATTCAATACTTATGCGTTGGCATCGGGAGTTAGGACAAGAGCTGAATTTTTGAACGGGAGAGAGGTTCATATAAGAGGAGTGGCGCCTGAACCGAGAAGGATAATTAATTACATACGAGCGCTGAGAACCAGGACCGATGATGGCAGAATGGCAGTGCCGCAAGTTTTTCGCGTATATATTCCACTTCTTAAAATAGACCAGGCAGCAAGCATGGCGAATGGAGAAATTGTTTTTGAACGTAAGACAGATGATGAGCTGCCTCCCGAGACAGCAGATGCCTTGCGGCAAGCGGCAGAACAAGGTATTTTTGAGCTTGTTGAACTTGAGGAGATAGACGATTATCGCAGAGAAGCGCGAAATTTGAATGTAGATGAAAATTCTTTTATTCAAGCCTTCACCGGAACAAATTCTATTCCTTTTGTATCCGAATGGGTAGACGGGCCTAATGTTTATGACTTTATAGCAATGCACAGAGACAATCCGGAACTTATGAGAAGATTAGGCGCAGGGTTGGCACGGACCCAAAAGGCCCTTCATCGCAGCGGCCTTATTTGCGGTGATACACACGGGGGGCAGTTTGTTGTAAAGGGAGAAGCGGAAGAAGTGTTAAGGGTAGATCTCGTGAATGTATATTCGGTTGAAGAGGAATGGAGGGAAAATATTCGCATTGAACATGGAGAAATAATGAATGTCCTGTCCGGGACAGAGGGGCTAGAAACTTTTTTAGATGGTTATACGCCCCTGGCAGTTGATAATTTAGTTCGCGGTGTAGAAGGGCCGGAACATGTCGATTGGGGTGAACGCTTAGAGAGCGCCATCGAGGCAGCCAGGATTGAGCTGATGCAGCCGATGCTGTCTAATAATATAGAAGGCGGAATGTTGGCGAGGCGTGTTGCTACCGGTGACTGCGAAGCCATTGTAGTGGAAGACGAAGAAGGCGTTTTCAATCTTGGAACACAGGAAGTGGCAAGTTGCGTAGCTGTTTGTGCGTTCGGAATAAGGCCTAACGGTAAACGTGTCTTGGGATTGGGGCATTTCAGAGGTGCAAGCCTATCTGATACAAAGCGTAACTTCGAAAGACTTTTGCGTAGGATGGAGTTGCGAGGCGCTATACCCGACAGCATACAGACATGTTTTGTAGGTGTATGGCCGACTGACGAACCTTTCAGGATGGTAATAAGGTCAATGCAGGCACAATATTCGGATTTGATTAAAGCGATATGGTTTAACGATTCAAACGAGCGGCTTGCTATCGTAGTAGGGTCTAACATGAGGATATATTATAGCGATTGGTATAATTTGAGCGAACCTGTGCCTGATTCAGAACTTTGTAGGTATTTTACCCCTGGCTCAGAGGCGAGGATGGCTCGAAACGGCGTTGTTCAGCCTTTGGAAGGGCAAGCAGCGCCTGGTCAGCCCATGGGAAACGGCCTTGCCCTGCAAGACCAGAACCTTATCAAAGGCAATATTCCCGAGGCAGACATCCGCGCCGAACAGACCCGTCTCATAAACGAAGGCTTTGCCGTGGCATGGAATGCCGGTAATGTAGACCAGATAATAACTGCCCTAGAAAAAGATAAACTCGATGACGCTGATATAACTTTAATGTTGAGTCTCTTTGACAATCCGCTCGGCAACTTGAATGAACTTCTGGCCGAACATTTGCGTTCGCCTCCTGTAAAAGCGGTTTTACTTGCTTCAATAAAAGCCCAGAAACAAGCCCTCGATGATATAAGAGCTAATCCAGCCAAGTATGCAGGCATGTTCAAAGTGCCGATAACCCAGGATAATATAGACTCGCTTTTAAACCGCAGATTCGTAGTATTTATCTCGGACAGGGGAGCATTCGCAGAAGGCAGCGTTCTAGGTCACGGCTCAAATGACACAAGCTATAACTCAGTCTATATGCATACGGTAGGTATCCAAGGCCTCGGCCAGGACGGAATCGCCCTTGTGATGCTTCATGAGAATATGGATGCCATAAGAGGAACGCACGAGGAAGACATAGATGACGCAAGGTTTGATGCTGTCATAAGACAACCGTGGGAAGTTATTATTGCTCGTAATACTATAGAGGAACTTCTTGGCGATCAAAATAGAGAAGCGCGTTTAGAGGCAGCAAGAGTTTTAAAGAGAGCAGAAAATTTTGATAATATTAAATTACTGGGTAGAGTAGAAGTTGACTGGCATACCCACACATACCATTCTGACGGATACCAGACTCCTACAGCTTTAGTGTATGAAGCCTATAGGAGAGGGCTAAAGGCAGTGGCTATAACTGACCATAATAGTTTTGAAGGAGTTGAAGAGGCTATTGAAGCCGGTAAAATATTTGGCATTGAGATAATTCCCGGGATCGAGATAATGACAAGCGATTACCAGCGATACGGAACCGAGATATTGGCATATTGGCCGAACGCGGAAGGATTTTTAACATGGTTTAATTCGCCGAACGGTATTGCGGCGAGGGAAAGATTTAAGGGTATAGCTATGACTCAGGAGGATATGCTGTGGGAAACCGCCGCCGCCATTATGAAGGCCTACCCTGCTATAGAAATCAACCGAGATGAATTGGCGAGCTACGCTCGGAATGTGCCCCTTACCGTTGGCAGTATTGCCGAATCCATTTGGCACAATTACGGCCCACGGGTTGCCGAAATAGTTGGCAGCAGCGAGCCAATAAATAATAGCCAGGATGTCTATGATAGGCTAGTCGTGAAATTCATGGATTTTGGCGATGCGTTATTCCCGACGCCGCAAGAAGCAGTGCGTTTTGCTGCTGCGAACGGAGGTATTGCAGTCCTTGCGCATCCCAAACAGTATATTAAAAATGGCGATAGTATGGATGGGTTAAGAGCATATGTTTCAGAACTGGCAGAAGCTGGATTGAAAGGTTTGCAGGTAAGCGATTGGAGAAACAGCGATGAGGATACAAGGGCATTTAGAGGACTTGCTCAAGAATTTGGTCTTATCATGTTGGCAGGATCAGATTATCATGGCGCGCCATATTCGCCTGTGAGTACATTGGCCTTAGGCGGAGTGACCGAAGAGCATCCGAATGGCAATTTGGATTTGGAGCTAGGCGCTTACGCTCAGGTTGCCGTTTTAAAATCAGCGCAGTCTGCAATTGCGTCTACAACTCAAGCTGTACCCCCAGTTGTTGATGCAACAATGGAACTTAAAAGAAATCATCAACTTACCTCGCACGTTGAATCAGGTATGGTTGCTCCTAATGTAACCAAACGAGAGGAGCCTGTCGTTATCTTTATGGATACAGATACCGTTCCGTACGGCCAAAAGACAGAGACCGACGCAGAATTGGTTACCTTGAGAGAATTATACCAAAAGAGATACGGCGATAATGTTATTCTTATCAAAGGTTCTATTTCGGAAGGCAAGCTTGACACAGAGCTGGCGCGGCTAGAGCGCGAAGGTGTATCGATTAACATGGCAAATGTTATTGTAATAGCGGCGCAATCAAATGAAGAGAATATGCCTTCCGGGATAAGCGAAGCGAACAAAACTATAATTGCAAATGTTGATACCGATAGCTTCATACACATAGAGCCGATAGTGGGTTTTGCCTTGGCAAGGGCGTTTGCAAATGAAACGACACAGGAAGCGGATATGCACAATCTTTTTAATCTTTATAAGGCAATTTCAGATGAGGCAAATGCCTTGACAGAAGAAGAATTCAGGGCGGCTATAACAAATAGGCAGAAGATAGTGATAATACTGCCTAAGCCGCAGCCATTTGATAGTGACGAACTTAAACAATTACACGAGTATGCGCATGAATTATTGGGGTCAGCATAATATTTGGCTTGGGCTGGTAGCGGATGGGTTAAGAGCCATCTGCGGTTGGCTAAAGCTACATCCACTGGTTCCGGCGAAACGCTTGGCTGCCGGAACCAGCCCTCGCCAAATTTAGTAGTTAGGTATAAGTAGGTAGTAGGTAGGAGAAAAAAATGCAATTATATTTATTATGCTGGGAATTAAATATAAACATAAAAGAAAAGCAGGGGGCTTAACATGATTAATTACAGAACAAGGCACAAAAGGTTTTTTAAGTTAATATCGGCATGTATAGCTTCATTGTTTTTAGCTAACCAAATAGTATGGGCAAACCCTGACGTGAGCATGCTTGCTCCTGCCACTGGCGATCAAGAAACCTATCAAACTATGGTTAGAGATATGTGGGAACTGAGGAACCAAAGGCACAATGATGAGACTACTCCGCTCACAATTGATGGCTTTATAGCCTCGCACATTCAAGATCTGCAATCTCTCACGTACATACCGCTTGATTCGCCGTATGTAAATGAACGGGTTAATATACGAAAGGCGCTTGAAGAGGCGTTGAAACTAAGCGGCGCAGAAAGTGTTCTTACCGATTTAGAGGAAACATTGACATCGCTAGGTGGACAGATACAACTTCTTATTGTGGACGATGGGGTAGAGCTTCCTAAGTATAAGGATGAGGCTACGGGGGAGGAAAAGGAAGTACGGGCTCACGCCTCAAGTAAATATATAACAGTGATCGTGCGAAAAGGCGAATTAGAAAAGGGAAAGGTGGCCGACATCATTCCCTTCATCATAGGCAAAATATTTCATGAGATACGAGCCAGGTCAACCCGTGCGGATGAATTAGCCATTGAAGCTCAGCCTACTACGGAAGAAGATGTAAACGCTGTGGTCAGAAGGTTTGAAGAAGGGAACGAAAATATAGAAAGATCAGTGCGGCAAATAGGCCAGATACCTGCTGACTCGCCGTATAGGGATGAATTTGTTTCTCTTTCATTTGATCAAGAACTTTCAATAATAAACAGAGATTATGCGGCAAGGACAGGATTAGAAAGATATATCAAGCTTTTAAGAAGTCCACGAAGATCGAAAATCGGAAAATTCGCAGCTAATTATTTACCATCCGAGCCATTAATTCCTTTGAATGTAGTTTCTGAACAAAAAATAGATCCTGAATCACTTGCTTGGGCAGGAGTTCTTGAAGGTTCTGAAGCGGATAGAGATGCGCTTTTTGCTCACCTTGTGGAGCTATACGTTTCTTCCGGAAAAATGAGTGATAGGGTGACCCCAGTAGCTGTAAGAAGCAATTTTGCAATGGCATGGGATAATTTTAGAGCATCTTTGGGAACTAGACTGTTCGCGTTGGTAGGAGTAGCAATTTTAGCTATTGCAATGTCGGGTTGTTCACGTAATACTCCGGCAATATTGCCTTCCAACCAAACAAATATAACTATACCTGCGGCAGCCGCTCAGGCAGGTTTTTTTGAAAGACAGCTACCTCCGCTTGCGAGAGCTACAATGGGGAAATGGCTGAGAGATACCGGCTCTACGGGTGTTACGGGCCCTATAACTAGAGATCCGGATACGATAATGCAAAAGTATTTTGGCAGAATTGCATGGGATGGAAGGGATGTGTCCGATCAGCTGAAGACCGCTATCGGCAAGATGTCATCAAGAGATAGGGAAGCTGTGCGAGGGGCTCTTGTCGATGCGTTCTACAAATATGTTAAGCAGGAACTTAAGTACAAGAAAGACGTCGGGCCGCTTGATAGCACGGATGTAATGACATATCATCAACTGAACTGCCAGAGGTCTGTTGAGCTGCTTTTAGGTTATTATAAATGGTTGGGTGTTGACGGTACCGTTATCGCCATTCCGGTTGATGCAGATCCTGATGGCGAAAAAGTCGACCATATTTGTTTCGGAGAGCTTAAAAAGGCAGGCAAGGGGAAAACAAGCATTGTTATACACGACCCGACTTTTCAGCTTATAACAGGCCAAACCCAGGACTTAAGCTATGAACCCTCACATCAGTCTATAGCCGTACCTGTTAATGGCAGGATCCAAATGATGAGCGTTCAGGCGCTTAAAACCGGAGTAGAGAATGGTACTATAAAATTTGATCCCGCCAGCATAGCGCAGGCGAATAGCATGGCTTTTGACTTGCTTCATACAGGCGGGTATTTTGACGAAGTTAATAGATTGAGCACGCTTGCGGTTGGTACGATCAATTCCGATCCCAACGATACATCGCTCGCAGCAACTCAATTAAATGAGGCTCTGGAAGCTGCGCAGGCGGCACTGAAACATTATGAAGCCGTGGCGGATTATTTTCAGTTATGTCCTTCCAGCCGTGCTGTATGCGATAAGAATCTTGCAAGCGCAAGAAGAGCTTTGGATGGGATCCAGAAAAACATAGATATAAATCAACGGAATATTCAAGCGGGCCAGCATAACGCACAGGAAGCGCAGGTGCAAGACGACTTTACAAAGTTGAAAGGCATAGTTACCGAGATGGATAGCCTTGCCCAACAGGCAGTAGGCTTTAATAATGCAGCCAGAACTTCCAGTGACCCGTTGACAGAATTGAAAAAGGCCAAGGACGCATGCGACCGCGCAAAGGCAAAACGTGGCGAATTTGACCAATCTTACGCAAAAGTTACGGATAAAAGGATTTTGGATGCATTCAAGCGTGTTTCCGAAGCGGGAGATGCTGAAATTACTCAACTTAGCGCTACGATACAGCAAAATATCGACGGTTATCAATCGGCCGGAAACCAGAACCTCGCAAAAGGTATCCCCGGGACTCCTGAAGGCGTAGAAACGATAATCAGAGATGAACAAAAGGCTTTGATAGAAGGCGGGCAGGCAATAGCTTGGAACGTATCCAATGCAGACCAAATAGTAGCTATTTTAGAAAAAGATGAATTGGAAGAAACCGATTATGAGACGCTCCTGAGCCTGTTCGAATGGTTACCGGCTGATACCCTGGAACTTCTGAAAGAAAACATACGCTCACCTCCTTTGCGTAAAGCCCTAACTCAGTCTGTCACGGTCCAAAGAGATGCTGTGGCCGATATTTTAAAAAATCCATCTGCTTATATAGATATGTTTAAGCCGGAGTATAGGCAAACGGCGATGGATAATATACGGGCTCTTAACAATCGCAGATTTGTCGTATTTTTCTCAAGCGATGGAGTATTCGCAAGTTCGCAGGTTCTTGGACACGGCTCAAAAAATACAAACTCAATATATATGCACACCAATAGCATATCAGGTCTTGACCGGTCAGGTCTTGCCCTGGCCTTATTGCACGAACACATGGATGCCATAAGGAATAAGCACGAGGAAGACATGGATGATGCAACGTTTGATGTGAGCATAAGGCAGCCGTGGAATAAGCTATTGGAAGCAAAACCGGCAACCGCAGCATATGCAGCTGCGGATATTGGTGCTCAGCCCGCGAGAGAAGAGGAGCCTATGGTTGCGGCTGTAGCTACAGATGTTGTTGCGCAGCCGACAGCAGGCGCTACTCAATCCACACATCCTATTACACTAGAAGACCAGAAAACATTAATAGCTCAGAACAGGGGTATGGCTGAAGACCTCCAAGCCCAGGTAGTAGCGCCCGAGGTGAAGGCTAGAGGCGAACCCATAACAATATTCGTAGACAAAGATGCAGTGCCATACGGCCAGAAGACAGAGGTGGATGCCCAGCTTGCAAAGCTCAGAACTCTATACGAGCGAAGATACAGTAGTCAGGTTGTGCTTGTAAAAGGTTCTATATCCGAAGGAGATCTTGACAACCTCCAGGGCGAAAACGTTATAGTTGTCGCGGCCCAGGCCAACCAGGCAAGGATACCTGCGAGTATCCCGGAGGGTAATAGGACCATAATATCAGAAATAGGCAAAGACGATTTCATACACATAGAGCCTATAGTGGGATTTGCGCTAGCAAAGGTATTTGCTGCAGAGTCAAACATAGCAAGGCTCTTTAATTTATACAAGGCAATATCTGATGAGACCTCGGCATTGACAGCGGATGAGTTCAGGGCCGCCATAACAGATAAGCAGGCAATAACAATAACCCTGCCTAAGCCGCGGCCGTTTGATAGAGACGAGATAAAGGAGCTGCATAAGTATGCATTGGAACTGTTGAAGTCAGCGTAGTTAGTAGATAGGGATTAGTAGATAGTAGGTAGGGGGAAAAGATATTTTTAAAAGCATGGTAATTTTTGGCATGGGCTATAAAGCGGATGCCTATAGAGCCATCTGCGGTTGGCTTATAGCCGCATCCGCTGGCCCTAGCCAAACTAGTAGGTAGTAGATAGGGTAAAATATGTGCTAGTTTTAATATTTATTTAGTGCTTACCTTCCATCCTAACCCCTACCTACTAACTACTACCTAGTAATTCAATTGACAATTGCAAAAAAATCCTGTATCATAGTAACGATATTAAGAATAACAAATTTATATTTGTATAAATTTTTCATATAGAGGTTTTAAGTGCCTAAACATTCCAACTTTGCCCACCTGCATGTTCATACGCAGTACAGTCTTCTTGACGGCGCGTGCCTCATTTCGCCTCTCCTGGATCTAGCTGTAGCCAATAAAATGCCGGCGATTGCTATAACCGACCATGGAAACATGTTCGGGGCTATAGAATTCTACCAGCAGGCAATGAAACGCGGCATAAAGCCTATAATAGGGTGCGAAATCTACCTTGCGCCCGGTTCCCGCTTTGAAAAATCTTCCCATGGCGTGCAAGAGGCCTCTTACCATCTTATACTTTTGGTGAAGGACGAAACAGGATATAAAAATCTGATGAGGCTTGTCTCTATAGGATATCTGGAAGGTTTTTATTACAGGCCGAGAGTGGATAAGGAGGTGCTGCAGCAGTATTCAAGCGGTTTAATTGCGCTAAGCGCCTGCTTAAAGGGAGAAGTCCCTTATCTTATAAAGACAGGTCAAATTAATCAGGCCCAGACCACAGCCGGCGAGTATAATGAAATATTCGGCAAAGGTAACTTTTACCTTGAGTTGCAGGATAATAGGATCCCGGAACAGGGTAAAGTTAATAAAGAGCTTCTCAATATTTCAAACAATCTCGGCATTGATGTTGTTGCCACCAATGACATCCATTATATGGCAAAAGAAGACGCAAGGGCGCACGAAGTTCTGCTTTGCATCCAAACCCAGACGACGCTCGACGACCCTAATAGAATGAAATTTCAAACGGACGAATTCTATTTTAAATCCACAGAAAAAATGCAAGAAGCATTTCCAGAGGTACCAAACGCTATTTCCAATTCCCTCCAAATAGTTGAGAAATGCAACCTGGAGCTTGATTTTGAAACAACGCACTTGCCTCATTACGAACCGCCCCATGGGAAGACGAGGGAAGAGCATCTTGAAGATTTGTGCGAAAAGGGATTGAAAGAGAAATACGGAGAAATAACGGATGTCGTTCGCAATCGTTTTGAAAAAGAAGTAGCTATTATAAAAAAATTAGGCTATACAAGTTATTTTCTCATTACAAGGGATTTTGTGCATTATGCCAAAGAAAAGGGTATTCCTGTGGGGCCGGGCAGAGGTTCGGCAGCCGGAAGCATTGTAAGCTATGCCTTGGGTATAACAAATATCGACCCATTAAAATATGGCCTCCTTTTTGAGCGCTTTTTAAATCCAGAGAGAGTTACTTTGCCGGATATAGATATAGATTTCTGCTATGAACGCAGAAACGAAGTAATAGATTATGTAGTTAGTAAATATTCCAATGATAATGTCGCCCAAATCATAACATTCGGAACTATGATGGCCAAAGGTGTTATCCGGGACGTGGGCAGGGTTCTTGGAATGCCTTACGCGGAAGTGGACAAAATAGCAAAACTTATCCCAAATGACCTTAATATTACATTGGCCAGGGCCATTGACACAGAGCCGGAGTTAAAAAATCTTTACAGAACAAATCCCCAGATCACGCAGCTTATCGATATTTCTTTAGTCCTCGAAGGTCTTACGCGCCACGCGTCGACGCATGCTGCCGGCGTTGTTATAAGCGAAGACGCCCTGGTAAATCATGTCCCATTGTTTAAGACAAGTGAAGGCCAAATTACAACCGGTTATCCCATGACTTCTTTGGAAAAGATAGGTCTTTTAAAGATGGACTTCTTGGGCTTGAGGACGCTGACAGTTATAGACGAGACTTGTAAAATCATTAAAAGGACTCAAGGGAAAGATGTGGATGTTAAAACAATTCTGCTGGATGATCCGAAAACTTTCAAGATGCTCCACAACGCTGAGTCTATAGGCATGTTCCAATTAGAAAGTTCGGGTATGAGGGATCTTTTGAAAAAATTGAAACCCGAAAGGATAGAAGATATCATAGCGCTCTTGGCGTTATTCCGGCCCGGCCCCCTCGGAAGCGGAATGTTAGACGATTTTATTAAGAGGAAACACGGGCAGGTACAGATAAGGTATGATCATAAAGTCCTGGAGCCTGTTTTAAAGGAGACTTACGGAATAATCGTATACCAAGAGCAGGTCATGAAGATAGCCGAAGAAGTAGCCGGCTTCAGCATGGCAGAAGCCGATAGGTTGAGGCGCGCAATAAGCAAGAAAGAGCCTGAGGTATTGGCTGACGCGCGAAGGCGTTTTGTGGAAGGGGCTGAAAGGAAAGGAATTGAAAAAAGAATAGCCGATAAGATCTTCGACCAAATAGAATATTTCGGAGGCTACGGATTTAACAAATCGCATAGCGCCGCTTATGCCTTAATTTCGTATAGAACGGCATATTTGAAGGCTAACTATTCCGTGGAATTTATGACGGCATTGCTTACAAGTGAAAAAGACAATATTGATAAGATAGCTTTGTATATCGATGAACTTGAAAGAATGGAAATCAAGATTCTCCCTCCTGATGTAAATGAATCTTTCGCGAATTTCACGGTTGTAGGCAACGATATAAGATTCGGGCTTACAGCCGTTAAAAACGTAGGGGCCGGAGCCGTGGATTCTATAATAGAAGCCCGTATTAAAGGTGGAAAGTTCAGTTCTATTTATGAGTTTTGCGAAAGGGTTGACCCGAGGCTTGTTAATAGAAAGGTCATAGAAAGCCTTATAAAATGCGGGGCCTTTAACAACTTCGGCGCTTACAGGTCTCAGCTTACGGCTATCTTGGATAAAGCCCTTGAGGTAGCAGGCGGGATACAGAAAGACCGCTCAAACGGCCAATTTTCATTCTTCGACACATTCGAGAATCAGGAAAATTTCAAAAAGACCTTTCAAGAGATCCCGAATATTCCCGAATGGTCTGAAAGCCAGCTTCTTTCATTTGAAAAGGCTATGCTCGGATTTTATATAACTAAACATCCTTTAGCCAGGTACGAACGTATTATCAGAGGCTATTCAACATGCTCTGTTTCAGGATTAGCCGCGCTTCGCGATGGCAGGGAAGTCATTCTCGGAGGAATAATAAGCAAGCTTAGGATGACAACTACCAAGAAAACAGGGGAGAAAATGGCCATAATAGGCTTTGAAGATTTGGACGGTACGGTAGAGGTTTTAGTTTTTCCCAGCGCCTATCCCAACCTGGCTAAACATATAAAAATGGACGCAATATTATTTATAAAGGGTAGACTTAACATGAGAGAAGAAGAGCCGAAGATCATAGCCAGCGAAATGGTCCCGATAGATGAAGTCAGGGAAAAGCTTACTAAAGCAGTGTATATAAACCTGGTAAGTACTGGGCTAGAAAAAGATATATTGGAAACCTTAAAGGGTATTTTGGCTAAATACCCGGGAGAACTGCCGGTCTATCTAGGTTTTTTGAGGCCAGATAAAAAGGTTACAGAGATTTTGCTTGGAGCGGATTTCAGGGTAGCTCCGGCCGAGAAGCTCGTAACTGATATTGAGGAGCTTCTTGGGCAAGGTGTCATAGATTTTAGGAATTAATAGCTTAAGTCTCGCCATTAAACCCTCATTTTTCTTCTATTAACTAAAATTTAAAATAAGTATTCGCCAAAAATCCTTGACATAGTATATTACTTCATGATAACATAACGCTAGATTTTATAGCGAGTTAGGAATAATTTATTATGATAGATAAAGAGTTAAAGGCTAACATCAAAAAGACGAAGGAATTTATAACCCTATGGGTAAAATTCCATGATCTATATAAAAGCGCTACCGAGAAAGGGGCAATAACCCACGAAGAGGAAGTCATTTTTTTAGAAACCAAAACGCATATTACAAATAAGTATAAAGCCCTCAAGGATACCTTAAAGTTAAACGGACAAGTCAAAGAAGACGAGGCTATGGATGTAATGTCTCATGTATTGTCATTGCAGGGTATGGGCACGATCTCGGATGATGTTTTGGAAAGAATAGAAAGCAGCTGGAAGCATTCCCACGCGTTCTTAAGTGATATACTTAAAAAACTGGAAAATCAAGACAGGGAGATGGCAAAAAGAAGCGTTCTTCTGGAATTTTTAAAGCGCGTTCTGTCAAATAGGGTAGTGCAGTTTATTATTTTGATCTTCAGCGTGTTTTTTATGTTCTATTTTTTTAATATTCTAATAAAACTGTTTTTTCAATAAAATTGAAGGGGGGAGGTAGTAGTATGACAAAGAAAGACATAGTGCTGCGAATAGCGGAAGAGACAGGTATAAAACAGATCGATGTGAAAAAGGTCGTGCAAAAGAGCCTCGATCTTATCATTGAATCCTTGTCTAAGGGTGAGACCGTCGAGCTTAGGAATTTTGGTGTTTTTAAAGTAAAATCAAGAAAGCAGAGAATAGGCCGCAACCCCAAGACGGGTGCCAGCGTTAACATACCGCAGAAGCGGGTAGTGAGTTTTAAAACAGGGCTTGTCATGAAACAGGAAGTGAGATGATAAAGGAATAATAACTATAGGTGGCTTACGTGAAAGAAAACTCTATAAAAGTTCAAATATTACGCGGAATGAGGGATATATTGCCGGATGAAACCGGGAAATGGCAGAATGTTGAAGATGCGGCCAGATCGGTTTTTGCGCGTTACGGCTACAGCGAGATAAGAACCCCGATACTCGAAGATAAAAATATATTTGAAAGAAGCATAGGGAGCTCTACCGATATTGTACAAAAAGAAATGTACTCCTTGACCGACAGGGGCGGCAGGATAATGGCATTGCGGCCCGAAGGGACCGCTTCGATCGCAAGGGCATATGTAGAACATAATCTTGCCTCAAAGGAAGGATTTGTTAAGCTCTTCTATATGGGGCCCATGTTTAGGGGGGAAAGGCCCCAGGCGGGAAGGCAAAGACAATTTCACCAGATAGGTGTCGAAGCAATAGGTTCACAAAATCCGCATGTGGATGTCGAAGTGATTTCTTTGCTTATGAGATTTTTCGAGTCCCTGAAATTAAAAGGGTTCAAATTGAGCATAAACAATTTAGGCTGTTTTAAAGATAGGGCTAAGATAAGAGAATCCTTAAAAGACGTCTTAAAAAAAGATGTAAGCCAGCTTTGTGATGATTGCAAGGGAAGACTGGAAAGGAACCCGCTACGCGTGTTGGACTGTAAAGTCGAAGGCTGCAGGCAGGTAATCCGCGAAATCCCTGATGTATTAAGCAAGCACATATGCGAGGATTGCAGAACTCATTTTGACACGGTTAAGAAAGGCCTTTCATCGTTAAAAATTCCTTTTGAGCTGGATTCAAAAATGGTGAGAGGATTAGATTATTATACACGCACAGGTTTTGAAGTCACGCATCCAAGCCTAGGCTCTCAGGACGCTATAGGCGCAGGCGGCAGATACGATAGTCTCATAAAAGACTTTGGCGGCCCGGAGATCGGTGCGTGCGGTTTTGCAATAGGAGTTGAACGCCTTATTATGGTTATGGATGGCTTAAAAATTGATATTGCCGAAAAGAAGAATACGCCTTTTATTTATATCGCTACGCTAGGAAAAGATTCTTATAATAAAGGCTTTGAAATTTTAGATTCACTTAGAAGAGAGGGTATTAACGCGGATATAGATTACGAAGAGAAATCGTTAAAGGCTCAAATGCGATTGGCCGATAAAAGGAATGCGGCTTTTGTTCTGATCATAGGAGATGAAGAGTTGAAGACATCGCAGGTGCTTTTGCGAAATATGAAGACAAAGGGACAAGAAAGCGTAAAAATAGATGCATTAATTAAAGAATTAAAGGAGAGGATTCGTGCTTAGAACACACACGTGCGGTCAGTTGAGGAGCAGCGATATAGGTCAGAGCGTAACTATCTGTGGCTGGGTTCATACGAACAGGGATCATGGCGGATTGCTTTTTATAGATTTAAGGGATTATAGCGGGATCACTCAGGTTGTATTTAACCCTGAAAAAAATTTAGAGCTGCATAATAAAGCAAAGGAATTAAGAAGCGAAAGCGTTATCTTAATAAGCGGCAAAGCAGAAAATAGGCCTGGCGGGACTCTGAATAAAAAGATCCCGACAGGCGATATTGAAATCGTAGCGGAATCACTTGTGGTACTGAGTACTTCACTTACCCCGCCGTTTGAAATTGAAGATGATGTGAAAGTATCCGAGGAGATAAGACTGAAATTTAGATATCTTGACATCAGGCGGCCTTCCATGCAGCGAAATCTAAGGTTAAGGCACAAGTTATGCAAGGCTATACGCGACTCTTTATCAAGCGAAGGTTTTATAGAAGTAGAAACACCCATTCTTACGAAATCTACGCCTGAGGGCGCACGGGATTTTCTTGTGCCAAGCAGGCTCAATCCAGGAAAGTTCTATGCCCTGCCCCAGTCTCCGCAGCTTTTTAAGCAAATGCTAATGGTTGCCGGCCTTGACAGGTATTTTCAGATAGCAAAATGTTTCCGAGACGAAGACTTGAGGAGAGACAGGCAGCCCGAGTTTACGCAGCTTGACGTAGAGATGTCATTCATAGATGAGGAAGATATATATATTATAATGGAGAAACTCATAAAGGAGATGTTTGCTGCCGTACCGGGTTTTACTTTAAAAACGCCTTTTCCTAGGCTCAAATATGCCGATTGCATGAGAAGGTTTGGCAGCGATAAGCCTGATATGCGGTTTGGAATGGAGTTTGCCGACTTAACCGGAATTTTGGCCGATACGGAATATAAGATATTCGGCAATGTTATAAAGGGCGGAGGAAAGATTTTTGCCGCCTGCGCAGAAGGAGGAGCAAAATTAAGCGCAAAAGATATAGAGCTATTAATAGAATTTGCTAAAGGGAACGGCGCTAAGGGTTTGAGTTTTTTTAAGGTGAAATCAGGCGGACTTAGTTCGCCCATAGATAAATTTTTCAAAAAAGAGACACTTGATAAAATCACGGAAGTAATGAAGGCCAAAGACGGCGACCTCATCCTTGCCATAGCCGACCAGGAAAAAGCGGCGCTTCCGATTTTAGGCCTTGTAAGGGATTACCTTATAAAGAAATTGGAGTTAAAGCCAAAGGAGAAATTTTCAGTCCTTTGGATTGTGGATTTTCCCCTCTTTAAATATAACGCCGAAGAAAAAAGATGGGAAGCGGAACATCATCCGTTTACTTCCCCGAAAACCGAAGATATAGAATTTCTCGAAAGCGACCCCGGCAGGGTGAGGGCGAAGGCGTATGACGTTGTGATAAACGGTACAGAGATAGGCAGCGGAAGCATAAGGATCCACGATAGCAAGCTGCAGGAAAGGCTCTTTAAGGTTATAGGAATAGATAAGAAGCAGGCGGAAGACCGTTTTGGTTTTCTTCTGGAGGCGTTTAAATACGGGGCCCCGCCCCACGGAGGCATTGCGCTTGGCATCGACAGGCTTCTTACCATATTTACAGGATGCGAGTCTATAAGAGATGTAATAGCATTTCCAAAAACACAGAAAGGCGCGTGCTTGCTTTCTGATGCCCCGTCTGGCGTAGACGAGATTCAGTTGAAAGAATTAAATATTAAAATAAGGTAAAAGGAAGGAGAAGGGGTTATGAAACGAGTTTTAGGTTTTGTGTCTATAGTAGTGTTCGTTACGATTATTTCAGGATGCAGTATTAAGGCAGCTATGGTAGAGAGAGACAGGGTTGACCAAAATATTTCCGGTAATAGAGGCGTTATTAAAGGAGAAGTTAAACCTGTCCAAAAAAGCGAAGTTCCTCTCAAAAGAACATATATGAACGTAGACGTGGACCTTAAGAGCATGCAAGAGATCAAGCAGGAATTTTCTCCAAAAAAGAAAGAACCTATGCCTGATAAGGACTTATGGGGGAATAAGGGCAGCCTTTCTTCAAGCGAAACCAGGGCCAAGGAAGAGATCCGCCCGTATCAAGGCGAGAAGATCGAGAAAGTTTCTGTAGTCGAAGAGGCTGGGCCTCTTTCTAAACCTGCGCCTAAGCCTTCCGCTACAGCGCCAGAAAAGACTTCTTACATAAAATATATTGTTCAAAAAGGTGATACCCTCGGGACCATCTCCGCTAAACCTGAAATATACGGAACGGCCAAGAAATGGCAGAGAATATACGAGGCTAATAGGAATATCCTAAAGGACGCGGAGCATATATATCCGGGGCAGGTCCTAACGATTCCTCTTGAGACTGGGAATGAAAAGCCTGCTAAGGGAACGGAAGAAACTATAAAATAGCCGTAAACAGGGAAATCGATGGATAGACATTTCAAATTACAAAACACCGATGAGATAAAAACTCTTTTCGGAAAACATGATGAAAACCTCAGATTGATCGAAGATAGGTTTAAAATAAAATCTGTCATCAGAGGCGAGGAGCTTATTATATCGGGGGAGGGAAGCCTCGTCGATAAAGCAGGGCGGGTTATAGATGAGCTTCTATTGACCATAAGAGAAGGCGGTATAATAAAGAAGCACGAGATCCAATACGCAATACAGGCCGTTTCTAAGAATGACTCAATTCCTCTTCATGACATATATCTGGAAAGAATAGAAGTTTCCTCCAAGAGGCTATACATAACGCCTAAGAGCAAAACTCAAAAGATGTATATTGACGCCATAAAGGAACATGACATAGTTTTTGGAATAGGCCCTGCAGGAACCGGAAAAACATATCTAGCTATGGCGATGGCCGTCAATGCCTTAAAGAAACAGCTTGTTTCGCGCATAATACTTACGCGCCCCGCGGTAGAGGCGGGCGAAAGTTTAGGGTTTTTACCAGGAGATTTGTATGAAAAAGTCTCACCTTATCTTAGGCCCTTGTATGATGCGCTGTACGATATGATGGAAATAGAGAGGATCCAGGCATATATTGAGCGCGGTATTATCGAGGTTGCCCCTTTGGCATATATGAGAGGAAGGACCCTTAACGATGCCTTTATCATAATGGATGAAGCGCAAAATTCCACTACCGAGCAGATGAAAATGTTTCTAACCAGGATAGGGTTTGATTCTAAGGCGGTGATCACAGGCGATATTACGCAAAGCGATCTGCCGAAAGGCAAGATATCGGGGTTGTTACAGGTAAAAGATCTTCTAAAAGACATAGAAGGCCTGAAATTTATATATTTTTCTGACGAAGACGTGGTTAGGCATGAGCTAGTCCAGCAGATCATAAAAGTTTATCAGGATTTTGAGTCAAAAACAGCAAGTAACGGATGATGAGAAATAAATCAAAGAATACCAAAGAATATCTAAATAATATGAGTATAAGGGTGGCTCTTTTTGCGGTGGTTTTATTGTCCCTTGTACTTATATTTACTTTAGGCGCTTCTCCATATAATATCGAGTTCAGGGAAGGCGATATTGCGGTAAGAGATATATTCGCCCCCTTTGATTTCACTTATTACGGCGGCGTAGACAAGGAAGCCACCGAGATATTAAGGGAGAAAGCGGTTAACGAGGTGAAGCTTGTATATGATTTTAATGACGAAGCCCGCCAGTCTGTTTCAGAATATATGAATAATCTATTCACGACGCTAGGATCACTAAAGAAAGAAGATATTCCTAATGAAGAAAAGCTTGCGAGGCTAAAACAAAATTTCCACAATATCCAAAAACCGGTTTTTCTGATCTTATTATCCGAAGAGGACCTGGACAAGGTCAAATCCAGCGTGAATGAGATTGTTGAAAAAGTAGAATCTTATCCTATAATTTCTACGCTTGAGAAAAAGACCCTTGAAGAAGAGAAATATGACGACGTAATCTTGAGGGATTTGAAAAAAAAGAGCGAGACGGCCGTACCGATCAGCGGTATTGTGGCATTAGATGAGGTGGGAAAAGATGCAGTAAGCGATTTAATACATAGTTATTTAAAGGATGACCATAAACTTGGGAAGGTAATTTCGGAGCTCTTGAACAATGTCATTGTCCCAAATATAAACAAAAACATAGAAGAATTTTTGAGAAGAAGGGACGAGGCAAAGGCCGGGGTGGAGGACGTTTTAAAAGAGAGGGACGTAAAGAAAAACGAAATTGTAATCGGAAAAGGCGAAAGAGTCGAAAAACGCCATATATTACAATTTAAGAAGATTGCAAGCGAACGTGCAAGCAAGGCGAGAAAAGTAGCTTCCCCGCTCAGCGTAGCTGTCATAATCTTACTTCTTTTGACCGTAACATCGCTATCATTGAAAAAATACGAGCAAAATGTTTATTATAATAATTCGTCTTTAGCGCTGATTTCCATTATTGTTATTACATTTTTTATAGGCGCCCGTCTTATAACCGATTCTTCCCTGTCTAACTATTTTATTCCTATCTCCAGCGCTTCTATACTTATAGCCATCCTGATTAATAAAGACGTAGCGTTTTTAGTAACGGTAATGTTAAGCATAGGCTGCGGGATTATGGTTGGTAATAAATTAGAAATGATGATTATATGTTTAGTAGGCGGCGCTATGGCGGTATATGCCGTGCACGGTTTGAGGAAACGCTCCAAGTTGTTAAAGGTTGGTTTTCTGGTCGGGTGTGTCAATTTTATTACCATAGCAAATTTCGGGATCCTGACAGGACTGAATGCGGATATACTTTTCATGGAAGCAGGGAAAGGATTTTTAAACGGCATAGCATCTTCTTTCATAGTAATGGGCTTGCTGCCGGTATTGGAGTACTTGTTTAAGGTCACGACCGATATCACGCTGTTGGAACTTTCTGATTTGAACCATCCGCTGTTAAAGTCACTAACCCTTAAAGCGCCAGGCACATATCATCATAGCCTGCAGGTAGGAAATCTTGCCGAAACCGCGTGCGATGCCATAGGGGCGAATTCCCTTTTAGCCAGGGTCGGAGCGTATTACCATGATATAGGCAAAATGGAAAAGCCGGAGTATTTTAGCGAAAATGCCGGACATAACGTATCTCATCATGACAAGCTTTCTCCGTCTATGAGCGCCCTTGTGATAACAAATCACGTGAAAGATGGTGTTGACTTGGCAAGGAAATATAAATTAAATCAATCAATAATAGATTTTATTCAGCAGCACCATGGCAATACTCTAATATACTATTTCTATCAGAAGGCGCTGGAGAAAATGGCTGACGAAACCCAGATTAAAGACGAAGAGTTTAGGTATCCTGGCCCGAAGCCCCAGACCAAAGAGGCGGCTATTGTTTTGCTGGCTGATGCGGTTGAGGCTTCCAGCAGAACCTTGAGCAATCCTACGCCTGCCAGGATAGAAGGTTTGGTAAAGAAAATGATAAATAACAAATTTATCGATGGCCAATTGGACGAATGCGATCTTACGCTGAAAGACTTAAATAAAATAGCTAATAGTTTCGTTAGGATCCTGACAGGAGTCTTTCATAGCAGGGTGGAATACCCCCAGACAGGAGAGAAACAAAGTGTTCAAGATAAGGATAAAGCGCCTAAAAGGAAATTTAATTTTAAGCGATAAGTTTATAAAAAGATTAATACAAAAAACCCTCGAATCCCAGGGCATAAAAAACGCTGAAGTAGGCCTTTTAATTGTTGGCGATGATAAAATAGCGCGCCTCAATCGTAAGTACCTGGGGAGAATAGGCCCCACCGATGTGTTGGCGTTCAGCATGCGGGAGGGGAAGAAAGTCAGCGGCTCAGGCGAAAATTTAGGGGATGTGGTCATTTCGGTTGATAGGGCAAAGGAGCAGGCTGCGGAATTCAAGAATAGTTTAAAAAAAGAACTATCTCTTTATGTAATACACGGCGTTTTGCATCTAGCCGGCCACAAAGACGGTTCAAGGAAAATGGAAAAGCTGCAGGCGAAAATATTAGAAAGTTTTTTTAAATAATATATTGGAGCTATAAATCATGAAAAAATTTGTAGAGAGTTTTAATAACGCTATCGAAGGTTTTATATACGTTTTGAAAACAGAGCGTAATATGCGCATCCATTTCCTAGTTGCCTTACTTGTAGTTCTCTTAGGCACATATATGAATTTTTTCTTTTTTGAGATAATGGTGCTATGTATTATAGTTACAATGGTCCTTATGGCTGAAATGATAAATACGGCAATAGAGCTTACTATAGACCTTTTAAAGGATACTTATCACCCCGTTGCGCGAGTCGCGAAGGATGTCAGCGCTGGGGCAGTCCTCTTGGCCTCCGTGAATGCCGGTGTCGTAGGTTATGTTATCTTTTCAAGGCATATCCCATTTCATATAGAAGATACAATTGATAGATTAAGGAAATCGCCATGGAACGTGACTCTCCTAATCCTGATCGTGATTATGGCTTTGACTATTACGGGAAAGATTATTTTTCACAAAGGCACGCCGCTTAGGGGCGGAATGCCAAGCGGCCACTCGGCGATCGTATTTGCCATATGGGCGATTATAGCGCTTTCTTCAGGAGACCCGCTAATAGCGTTATTGACGCTCCTAATGGCAATTTTAGTGGCTAAAAGCAGGATTTCAATGGGTGTGCATACTTTATGGGAAGTAATAACTGGGTCTATTTTAGGATTTTTGACATCCGTACTTATATTTCAGATATTTAAATTTTAAATTAATGAGAAGCCTTTATGAACGCTACCGAGAAATCTAAATTTATAAGCATAACAAAAAAGTTCAGAAGAGATTTTATAGCCGGGATGGCTATTATTTTTCCCGTGCTCGCCACCATATTAATATTAAAATATCTAATCGTGACCACAAACAATATCCTTTTGGCGCCGTTAACAAAATTCCTAGAGCCCAATCTTGGGACACTCGCTTTAATACTTGCCAAATTTTTGATATTCATAGGCGTAATTTTTTCTGTCATTCTAATAGGTGCCGGTACCAGGGTGCTTTTATTAAGGAAGCTATTTAGCATAGGCGAAGGGTTGCTTTATAAAATGCCTTTTGTAAATAAGATATACAGACCCATAAAACAGACAATCAATACGTTTATGGAAGGCGGCGGCAGGGAGCTTTTTAAAAGCGTGGTTCTTGTGCAATATCCAAGAAAAGGGATATATTCTATAGGTTTTGTAACCAACACCAGGAACGAGGAAATAAATAAAAAGACAGGAGCTTCGACCATTAGTATTTTTGTGCCTACCACACCGAGCCCGGCGACCGGTTGGGTTATTATGGTCCCGAAAGAAGAGGTCATATTTTTAGATATGAGTATAGAGGATGCCATGAAGATCATCATTTCGGGCGGGCTTGTAGGCCCTGAAGGATGGCAGGACAAGAATAAAAAGATCGAAAGTTAAAAATATTTCTTGGTTTTTTCAAAATTTGATTTATAATATTCTCTAATTTTTTATCTGAATGAGCAAGGTCAAAATACAAAAGACGGATGCGATCATATTAAGGAGATATCCTTTAAGAGAGACCAGCATCCTATTGGTTTTATACACAAAAGATTTCGGAAAGATAAAGGGTGTTATAAAGGGCGTGCGTGGACCGCGGGCCCAATTCGGATCATTTCCTGAGATCTTGACTTTAAACAGGATAGTTTTTTACGAGAGCAAAAAGAGCGAGCTCTTTTACATAACGCAGTGCGACCTGATAGATCTTTTTAAGAACATAAGAGCGGATTTGGAACGGACAGCTTACGCAAGCTATGCCGCCGAACTTACCGATGCCGCAACACCGCCTAATGAAAAGTGCGAAGAGCTATTTACGTTGTTATTGAATACTTTAAACTTGTTATGCGAGCCCGGAAGCGCGCGAAGGGTAACAAGGATCTTTGAGATAAAGCTTTTACTTATCGTAGGGCTTATGCCGGAGCTGGATGGCTGCGTACACTGCTCCAAGGCCGTAGATGCGGACGTTAAATTCAGCCCTAAGCTTGGAGGGCTTCTTTGTAAAAATTGCCTCTCCTCGGATACTGCAGCGATAAATATATCCCCGGGGACCATCAATTTTATAAGGCATATCAAAAAAACGCCTTATGAAAAAACATTAAGGGTTAAAGTTAGCAAACAAGTGGGGGAAGAGGTAGAAAATATATTAAGAAAATTCTTGGATATGCATATAGATATAAAGTTAAAGACGTTAGATTTTTTGAAGAAGATAGAAAAGTGATTAATAAATCCGAAATTCGAATATCGAATTTCGAAACAATATCAAATAGATTAAATTAGAATGACCAAAAAAAGTATTTTTGAACATTTGAGAATTTAGATTTAGAATTTGTTTCGGATTTCGTATTTCGTGCTTCGTTTTTAAACTTGGAGATTAATGATATGGCTACTAATGATATGGAAAAAATAACTTCTCTGTGTAAACGCCGAGGTTTTATATTCCAAAATAGCGAAATATACGGCGGACTTGGAAGCATATGGGATTACGGTCCTTTAGGCGTAGAACTTAAGAATAATGTCAAAAGGGCCTGGTGGAAAAGCATGATTTACAATAGGGATGATGTGGAGGGGTTAGATTCCTCGATACTTATGCATCCCAACGCCTGGATGGCTTCAGGCCACGTGACATCGTTCCAGGATCTAATGGTTGATTGCAAGGATTGCAAGAAGAGGTTTCGCGAAGATTTATTGAAGGAAAAGAAGTGCCCAGAGTGCGGGGGCGCTCTTACAGAGCCTAAGAAATTCAATCTGATGTTTAAGACGTTCATCGGTTCCGTAGAAGATAAAAGCGCCGAGATCTACCTTAGACCCGAGACGGCGCAGGGTATTTTCGTGAATTTTTCTAATGTTCTAATGTCATCTCGGAAAAAACTCCCGTTTGGCATAGCGCAAATAGGAAAATCATTCCGCAATGAAATAACGACCGGCAATTTTGTCTTTCGATGCAGGGAATTCGAACAGATGGAGCTCGAGTATTTTACAAAACCTGAAGAAGCGGATAAATGGTATAAATACTGGCTGGAGCAGAGGTTGAATTGGTATATTAATTTAGGAATAGACTCCAAGGATCTTAGGCTGAGAGAGCATGCTAAAGACGAGCTTGCGCATTATGCCAAAAGCTGCCATGATATAGAATACCTGTTTCCGATGGGGTGGTCAGAACTGGAAGGTATCGCTAATAGAGGAGATTTTGATTTAAAGCAGCATTCAAAGTTAAGCGGCAAGGACCTGGTCTTTTTTGACGATGAGTCAAAGGCAAATATAACACCTTATATAATCGAGCCGTCAGGCGGAGTTGACAGGGCAGTCCTTGCGTTCTTATTGAATTCTTACAGGGAAGAGGAAGTCAAAGGTGAAAAGCGGGTATTATTAGCCCTGCATAAGGACTTGGTGCCGATTAAGGTAGCCGTGCTACCCTTGCTCAGGAATAGGCCGCAAATAGTCGAGCTGGCGCATAATATCGTTAACAATTTGAGGGCTGATTATAAAGTAAGTTATGACGATACGGCTTCAATAGGAAGATTGTATCGGAGACAAGACGAAATAGGCACCTTATATTGCGTGACTGTGGATGTCGATTCCCTGGAAGATAAAAAAGTCACAATAAGATACAGGGATACGATGAAACAGGATAGAATTGAAATCGAAAATTTAAAGAAATTTATAGAAGATAAGCTAAGGTAGTCCGCCTTCGCCGTTGCATGCGTAGATAAAAGATCGGCTTCCTCCTACGCTAGATGGGTTGGGTAACTCATAGTGGTAGCTTCGGAGGACAAGTCGGCGGATTAAATTCGACCATATAATTTACCTCGTTCTTCGAACTCGGCAAATTATGGTCTCATTTAAGAAAGGAGTAGTATTAAAATGAAGAAGAAATTTGTATATTCCTTTGGCGGAGGAAAAGCCGACGGAAACGAGAGCATGAAGAACCTCTTGGGAGGTAAAGGCGCCAATCTAGCCGAGATGGCAGGAAACAAAAATTTAAAACTTCCCGTGCCGCCCGGGTTTACAATTACCACTGAAATTTGCACCTATTATTATGAACATAAAAGAACGTATCCGAATGGCCTGAAAGAAGAAGTTACGAAGGCTGTCAAGAAGGTGGAAGAATTAATGGGCAGGAAATTCGGCGACCCGTCCAATCCGCTTCTAGCTTCGGTCCGCTCAGGCGCGAGGCGTTCCATGCCGGGAATGATGGAAACAGTGCTAAATGTCGGCTTAACAGAGAAAACAATACCTGGCCTCGTCAAACAAAGCGGCGGCAATACCCGTTTTGTTTATGACGCCTATCGCAGGCTTATAATGATGTATTCCGACGTGGTCATGGAAAAGGCTCAAGGCATAGAGCCTAAGGATGACGAATCAGGAATACGCAAGCAATTAGAGCATATTATGAAGGCCATGAAGAAGGAGAGGGGATATTCATCCGATACGGATCTGACAACCGAAGATTTAAAAAAACTTTGCAATCTTTTCAAGGGCAAGATCAAGGAAGTTTTGAAAAAAGAATTCCCTGATGAGGCAAATGAACAGCTGTGGGGAGGTATCGGAGCGGTATTCGCTTCGTGGAACGGTAAACGTGCTTTCAGTTACAGACGCATAGAGAACATACCGGATTCATGGGGTACGGCCGTTACGGTCCAGACTATGGTATTCGGTAATATGGGCGAAGATTCCGCGACAGGCGTTGCTTTTACGCGCAACCCCGGGAACGGGGAAGGTAAGTTCTACGGCGAGTATCTGGTTAACGCGCAAGGCGAAGACGTAGTGGCCGGGATCCGCACACCTGCTCCTATAAATAAGTACTCCAAATCCGAGCATAATAAAAATCTGGTAACGCTCGAAGAAGGAATGCCCAAGCTTTATAAAGAACTCTTTGCTATACAAAAACGCCTTGAAAAGCACTATCATGACATGCAGGATATAGAGTTCACTATTGAAAAAGGCAGGCTTTTTATGCTGCAATGCCGCATAGGAAAACGTAACGGCCCTGCAGCTGTTCGCATGGCGATAGATATGCTGCACGAGAAAGTAATAACAAAAGAAGAAGCCCTGATGCGTGTGACACCTGCGCAATTAGATGAATTGCTCCATCCTATAATCGATCCTAAAGTCGAGATAGGTACTAAAGTGTTGGCTAAAGGTCTGCCTGCAGGCCCGGGGGGGGCAACAGGCCAGGCGGTGTTTTCTGCCGCCGATGCTGTTGCGTGGGCAAAACAGGGTAAGAAGGTAATACTGGTGCGCGAAGAGACTAACCCTGAAGACGTAGAAGGCATGAGGGCCGCAGAAGCCGTATTGACGGCAAGAGGCGGAATGACTTCGCATGCGGCGCTTGTGGCTCGCGGCTGGGGCAAATGCTGCGTTGTCGGATGCGGGACGCTGCGTGTTGATTATAATAAAAAAGAAGTCTCAGCAGGTGATAAGATCATTAAGGAAGGTGATTGGATCACCTTAAATGGCACCAAAGGCAACTTATACTATGGCAAGCTTCCGATGATGGACGCCTCCGAAGAAAATAAAATGTTAAGCGAGTTTTTAGTGCTTTGCGATTCTGTAAAACGACTTGGAGTCCGAACAAATGCCGACACGCCGGATGATGCAAAACGCGCCCTGCAATTCGGCGCCGAAGGCATCGGCCTTTTCAGGACGGAGCATATGTTTTATGGTAAGGGGGCGGATAAACCGCTTTTCCTGTTGCGTAAAATGATAGTATCCAAAACCGAAGCGGAGAGAAAAAAGGCGCTCGAAGAACTGTCCCCTTATGTCAAGAAGGATATAAAAATGACATTGGAGGCAATGGACGGTTTTCCTGTAGTCATACGCCTGCTAGATCCGCCGTTACACGAATTCGTACCGCGCGAAGAAGTCAAACTCAAGCAGCTTGCCCAGGAATTGAACATAACACTGGACGAGCTTGCGGAAAGGGCTGAAAATCTGCACGAATCGAACCCCATGATGGGTCATCGCGGAGTGCGCCTTGGCGTTACTTATCCTGAGGTGAGCGAAATGCAGATTAGGGCTGTATTTGAGGCGGCTGCTGAGCTTATAAATGAAGGAAAAAAACCTTATCCTGAGATAATGATCCCAGTGGTCTGTGACGTGAAAGAATTGAATTCGCAGTTGGTTATTACTGAAAAGGTCTACAAGGAGGTACTGGCAAAATATAATTTAAAGAAAATTAAGTATATGTTCGGCACCATGATAGAAATCCCGCGCGCCTCTATCGTAGCGGATAAATTGGCCGAAGTGGCAGAATTTTTTTCCTTCGGCACGAACGATATGACCCAGATGGGTTTTGGATTCTCAAGGGATGACATAGGGAGCTTCTTGCCGGATTATATCAAGAAAGGTATTTTACCGGGAGATCCTTTCCAGAGCATAGACCAGGAAGGTATAGGCGAATTGATCAAGATAGGCATCGACCGCGGCAGGAAGACGCGCAAAAACTTGGAAGTGGGCATATGTGGAGAGCACGGCGGAGAGCCGCGTTCCGTAGAGTTTTGCCATTTCGTTAATATGGACTATGTGAGCTGTTCTCCTTACAGGGTTCCTATAGCAAAGCTGGCCGCAGCGCAGGCAGTCATTAAAGAAAAGAAACAAAAAACAAAGTAAATAGACATAGCAAAAAAAGAGAGGGGAAGTATGGATCCTATTAAGCTTTATCTGAAAGAAATTAAAGATATCCCTCTTCTGACCGCTGAGGAAGAAATAGATCTCGCCAAGAAAATAAAGAAGGGGAGTTGGGCGGCGCGGCAGAAAATGATAAGGTCCAACTTGAGGCTGGTTATTAATATCGCTAAACGCTACAGCTATCTTGGCATTCCCCTGATGGACCTGATCGAAGAGGGCAACCTGGGGTTGATGAAGGCCGTGGAAAAATATAATCCAAAGAAAGGGTATAGGTTTTCTACATATGCAGCGTGGTGGATCAAGCAATACATAACAAGGGCTATAGCAAACCAGGGTAAAACGATCCGGATACCGGTATATATGGTGGAGCTTTTGATACGTTTCAAAAAGACGCAGGAGCTTCTTTCCCAGAAACTGAAAAGAACGCCAAGTATCAAGGAAGTCGCCAAGAAAATGAAAAAACCCGTTGAAAAAGTAAAGTATTTAAAAGATATGGTTACTAAGGTATCTTCTTTGCACGCCCCGATAGGCGAAGACGGAAACGGGGAATTTATGGATTTAATTGAAGATGAGAGCTTGGCGACCTCGGCTAACGAACTGGCGGTATTTTTACTGAAAGAGAAAATTAAGTCGCTCTTGGAAAAAATGACTTCCAGGGAACGAAAAATATTGGTCCTTAGGTACGGATTGAAGGATGGCGTTACCCGCACGCTGGATGAAACCGCGAAGAAATTCGGGATAACAAGGGAAAGGGTCAGGCAGATAGAAAGCGCAGCTATGAGAAAACTGCGCATTTATAGCAAACAGCAGGAAAAGGATCTCGCGAAAGAGATAAGGCGAGAGAGCATGCCTAAGGAGTAAACCATGGTAACCATAAATTTAAAAAAGATCATAAGGGACGTTCCTGACTTCCCTAAAAAAGGCATTATATTTAAAGATATAACCCCATTGCTTAGGGATGCCAAGGCATTCAGGGAGACCGTTGACAGGATCTCGAAAAAGTTTAAAAATAAGAAAATAGATGTTGTTGTCAGCATAGAATCCAGGGGTTTTATATTCGGATCAGCCATTGCTTATAAACTTGGCGCAAGTTTTGTGCCGGTAAGAAAAAAAGGCAAACTGCCGTTTTTAACTCATCGCGTTTCTTATGAGCTTGAATATGGTATTGATACGCTGGAAATACATCAAGACGCGATAAAAGAAGGCGAGAATGTTTTAATTGTTGATGATTTACTTGCAACAGGCGGAACGGCCAAAGCCGTTGCCCAACTTGTTGAAAAATTAAAAGGAAAAGTCGCCGGCATAGCCTTTCTTATTGAACTTGGATTTTTGAACGGGAAGAAAAAAATCGAAGAGTACCCCGTTTATACTATCATTAAGTACTGAAGTCATAATTATTGCTGGCTTATAGAAGCCCTACATAACTTTTTATTTGTCGATCTTTGATTTTTAGCTATTTGCTATTAGCCATTTGCTAATACCGCCCCCATAGCTTTCGCCTTCGCCGATGCATGTGCAGTAGCAAGATAGGCTACGGCGGACAGGACGCTATTATTTGATCTTTGATTTTAATATGTGAACCATTAGCCATTTGCTATAAGCCATTTGCTAATAACGCCCCCATAGCTTCCCGCTTCGCCAGTGCATGCGAAGAAGAGAGATTGGCTTCGCGGGATTTCGCTATGAGTTGTGAAAAAGTGGGTGTAAGCTCAACAAATTTTTGTGCTAATTGAAGCGATTCAAAGATGTGCCCCCATAGCTTCCCGCTTCGCCAGTGCATGCGAAGAAGAGAGATTGGCTTCGCGGGATTTCGCTATGAGTTGTGAAAAAGTGGGTGTAAGCTCAACAAATTTTTGTGCTAATTGAAGCGATTCAA